>OCTV010000240.1_pt1 | contig 22108 bp, 21 predicted proteins | sample 1539101 | NCBI WGS metagenome assembly OCTV01 (sample SAMEA3991422, study PRJEB22521) | metagenome | biome: anthropogenic terrestrial biome; feature: sewage plant; material: sludge | place: Sweden | collected 2012-09-26 | reverse complement strand
ATTATACATTTTTTATCCTCCTACTTATTTATTCGTAGGAAAGATGATAAAATGATGAAAAAGGAGAAATATGTATGAAAAATATCCTTGCCTCAAAGCTCCAATCTACCCAACCTTATACCAATCAGGAACTAGCTTGGTTGCTAGAAAACATCGGTCATCCCGATTCTGATATTCGTGACAAATTGGTCTACGCTACCTTTTGTCATATCTTGCTAAACGGTTTGATTACAAGAGAACAAGCACAAGAATTACTTCAACGTTCACTGGACACCAAGCCATTTTCCCTAGAAGCGTCCACACTAATCTGTTGATAATGATTCTGAGTCTATTTATCATGCTTTTTTAAATGATGAGGACCTCGAACTACTTTTTCAACAGGCCTTGGATTATTTGGCGATTGAAAATGACTGGTGTGGTCATGATGAAAACCCGGCTGGATCCACACCGCTGCACATGGTGCTGATTTCTTGTTGGCCGCAAGCTATCATACCAAATTTCCTGTCCCAAAAAGCAAAGAGACATGGCAAGCCATTCTTATTTGTCTATCTAAACAAAATCAAACCTTCACAGCTGGAGAGGAAATTCGCTTAGCACAAATCCCTGTCTACCAGGCTAGGCCTCTTTTTTATTTGTCATTATTAGTCGGAGAGGAAATTCGCTTAGCACAAATCCCTGTCTACCTCCTGCTAAAGAAAAAAGTGTCAAGCCAAGAGCTGACGGAATGGATTAGCAAGCTAGACTTTCCAAATCAAGAACCATTAGACTACTTCCGATGGCTCAATCTCCAACATTTCTTGTCCAGTCTCTATTTCTAACTCAAATCACAACAGGCCTTGACTACTGACATCCTAAAAGCTATTGAAAGAAAAATAAAGCTAGTATAAAAGAATTGGCCAAAATTGACCAATTCTTCTTTTCTATCCCTTCCAGTGTTTAGCTGGTTCAAAGGCTGCTCCGACTTCTGCGGAGTCGTCCAATTCGATAATACCACGAACTTGTGGTGCGTTTGGCAGTACCAATTCACGCGGACTACACATCATACCAAAACTATCTTCACCACGCAACTTTCCTGGGAAAATCAGGCTACCGCTCGGCATCATTGCCCCCGGAAGAGCCACGATGGTTTTTAAACCTTGGGCAGCATTTGGGGCACCAGCTACGATTTGCACTGTTTTGTCACCGACATTGACTTGGCAGATATTGAGGTGGTCGCTGTCTGGATGAGGAACCAATTCCACAATCTGACCGACTACGAACTTTGGAACATTGTCGTTGACCAAGCTTTCAGTAAAGCCCTCTTTTGCTAATACTGCATTCAAGGTCGCAACTTGCTCGTCTGTCAGGAAAACTTGCCCATTTCCGGCAATCTCAATCAAGCTCGATACATCAAAGATATTCCAGGCCACTGTTTTTCCTGTTTCTTCTAAGAAAACACGCGCCACTTGACCTTTGCGCTCAAACTGGACAGGCTGACCCTTGTCTTCAGCCACAATCACCATCAGAACATCGCCGACCTGTTCCTTATTATATGTAAAAATCATTTTTTTCTCATCTCTCCTTTATGCAAATAAACCGGTCAAACCCTTCCAAAGATTTTCAAAGAAGGCACCAATTTTTTCTAAAATCCCTGAATCTTGTAAATTCTTATAGGCTGCTGAAATTTGTTGCTCCGCCTGTTGCTTGAACTGGTTGAGCTGAGCGGCAACTTCAGCCGAATCAATGGCAGAGGTTTCCTGATAGGCTTTCGCAAAGGTAACCAATTTTGAAACTTCATCTGCTGTGATGACATTTTCCAAACCGTTATTGCCCAAGACATCGTTAATAATAGTATTGATATCTGATTCGGACGCTACCTGACCATTGGACTTTTTGTAGTCGGCAAGAGCTGTCTTGATTTCCGCTACCGCCTTATCCAAGGCTGAACTATCAAAATTGGAGTCACCTGTATGAGCCGTCGCCACTTCATTGACTGTCTCTAGCTCCTGTTGAGCTACTTCGGTTCGGGCTGTATCAACTGTTTCACCATTGGCCGCGAGAGCCTTGTAAACACCTGTCAGGGCAGACTCCCCCGTTACCTGAATCGGAGAAGCTACATCAATCAATACATCCGACGCACCAGCTGTAATAGCCGCATTGGCATACTGTGTTTCGGTAATCAAGGTGATGTTCTGTGGCGTCTTAATATCCACCACTACCCCTTTTCCAGCATCCTGCTTTTGCACCAAGACAGATGAATAGAGGGAAGCTGTATCCGCTCCAGATGTACCTAAATATTGGTCCATATCCGTGCCAACAACCACCTGACGACTAACATTATTGACATCCGAAATACCAAATAGATTGTTAACCTCTGTCGCCTGCTCATCTGACAAACCGCCACCATAGACCAGTGTTGGCTTGCCCCATTTTTCATTTATTACATCTGTTTGAATCTCAGCCTGCACCAAGGGAGAAAGACTCAAACTCAATCCCAGCACCACAGGTGCTAGAAGGATTTTTCCAAGTGATTTCTTCATGTTCTTTCCTTTCTTTTGGACATTGCAGAGCTTCTCTGCTAATCTATCTACCCAATCCAGATAAGAAGTTCATGATTTCTTCCTTGGTCTTGCGATTCTTATCGACAAAACGACCGATTTCCTTACCATTTTCCAAAACAACCAGACTTGGAATGCCTAAAATAGCCCATTCCTGCGCCAAAGACATAAAGTCATCTCGATCCAGTTGTACAAAACGGAAATCTGGAAAAGCCTCTTCGATAGCTGGCAAATGCGGTTTGATATAGTGGCAATCTCCACACCAAGTCGTCACAAATAGAAAAACAGTTGGCTTGCCATCTTCAATCAAGGCAGCTACTTCTTCAAGATTTGTTGGAAAAATCATCTTTCTTCCTCCCTGTATTGAATAGAACCTTGCGCATTTTCAAATAGAAATACCTGTCCTGCCTCCATCACAACTCCTCCAACGAGAGAGTCTTGCGTTGAGGCTGTTTCATCCACATAGACCGTCGCAATTTCTCCTACAATAGCGAAAAAGTCACGCACCTCCTGCAAGGCCTGTGCTTTTTTACGGTCTTCCTGAACCTTACGGTAAAATTGAGCACTAGCAGTGAGCACACCTGCCCCCAATAAGCCTGCTAGCAAGGCTGTCTTTTTCTTTTTCATGTTGACTATTTTATCATATTTCCTCGGAATTTTCCCAAAAATGCCATTGGACTTGTGACAGCTGAGACAAACTCTCCACAAACATATGAAAAAGATTCAGTTTTCAGAAAGCATGATTTCATCATGTGTTTATTGTATATTTTTCCATATTTTCAAGACAAGTCTATCTCTTCGTGATAAAATAGTAGTAATCATGTCATGGAGGAAGAAGAATGACTCTTTTTGAAAAAATTAAAGAAGTTACAGAATTACAAAGCTTACCAGGCTTTGAAGGACAGGTTCGCAACCATATCCGCCAGAAAATCACACCGCATGTAGACCGCATCGAAACAGATGGACTAGGTGGAATTTTTGGCATCAAGGATACAACTGTTGAAAATGCTCCTCGCATCTTAGTGGCTGCACATATGGATGAAGTCGGCTTTATGATTAGCCAAATCAAGCCAGACGGTACTTTCCGTGTTGTCGAGCTAGGTGGCTGGAACCCTTTGGTCGTTTCAAGTCAAGCCTTTACGCTTCAACTACAGGACGGTCGGACCATTCCTGCCATTTCAGGTTCCATCCCTCCACATCTAACACGCGGGGGCAACGCTCCAGGCGTACCTGCCATAGCTGATATTATTTTCGATGCTGGTTTTGCCAATTATGACGAAGCTTGGGGGTTCGGCGTTCGTCCGGGGGATGTTCTCATTCCCAAAAATGAAACCATTCTAACAGCCAACGGAAAAAATGTCATTTCTAAGGCTTGGGACAACCGCTTCGGTGTCCTTATGGTGACCGAACTACTAGAAAGCCTATCCGGTCAAGCTTTGCCAAATCAGTTGATTGCCGGGGCAAATGTGCAAGAAGAGGTTGGCCTACGTGGAGCTCATACTTCTACAACCAAGTTCAATCCAGATATTTTCCTTGCTGTTGATTGCTCGCCAGCTGGAGATATTTATGGCGACCAAGGAAAAATTGGTGACGGTACTCTGCTTCGTTTCTACGATCCTGGACACATCATGTTAAAAAATATGAAAGACTTCCTCCTCTCAACTGCCGAAGAAGCAGGGGTCAAATTCCAATACTACTGCGGTAAAGGTGGAACAGATGCTGGTGCAGCCCACTTGAAAAATCATGGTGTTCCATCAACAACTATTGGTGTCTGCGCTCGCTACATCCATTCACATCAAACTCTCTACAGCATGGATGACTTCTTAGAGGCTCAAGCCTTCTTGCAAGCTATCGTTAAAAAGCTAGATTGCTCAACGGTTGATTTGATTAAAAATTATTAAAACAAAAGACTTTGCTAGGTAGAATGCCCGGCAAAGCCTTTTTTCTATATAAGCTCTTCTAAAATATACTTCCTCACATAAGTAATAAAGTAAAGCGAGCCTGTAATCAGGTAAAGTTTTTTGGGATTGTCCAAGTCCGCCTGCTCCAACCACTCCTGATAGGTCTGAACTCGTTCATAACCTGATGGATAATCATCCAGCTGTACCGCACGGAAATCATCAAAGGTTGTGACGCTAACAGGTCCAAATTGGCTAAGTTTCGATAACATCTGATCCACAGGCTTGGTATTGATGGCTGCAAAGAGGATTTCGATGTCTCTATCGGCATAGTTTTCCTCTAAGAGCTGGGTCAGGACGGCGATACTTTCATTATTGTGGGCTCCGTCAATCATAAGCGTTGGTTTCATCAATTCTAAGCGGCCCGGCCAGATGGCTTGGGACAAGCCCTGGCTGATAGTTTCATTGATAATCTTTGGAAAATGTGAGCTAAGAAGCTGAGCTGTGGTCACTGCCAAGGCTGCGTTGACCTCTTGGTGACGCCCCCGCATCTGTAGCCTCAAATCCTCAACTCGGCCGAAGGGGCTTGAAACCGCAAACCCTGCTCTTCTATTTTCCAAAACAATCTCACGCCCTACCTCATAGGTCGGACTCTGAAGCTGACTGGCGTGATCCTCAAATACCGCCTCCACTTCTGGCTGGTCGGTCGCATAGAGGAGGGGGACCCGCTCACGCAAGACAGCAACCTTGTGACGGGCTATAGCAGCGTGAGTCTCCCCTAAAAAGGATTGATGGTCTAGACCAATAGAGGGGCACACTACCGCCAATGGACTTAAGACATTCGTGGCATCCAGTAAACCACCCATGCCTGCCTCCACCAAAAGAATATCGGGATGCTGGTAGTGAGCAAAATAGACAAACATAGCCACTACAACAATCTCAAACTCTGAGATGGCGTCTAGTTCTGCTGTCTGGTCCAAGTTATCAATCAAGGGTTGCAAGTCTGTCACAATCCTCGCAAAGTCTTCCTCTGAAATCATCTCCTGCTCAAAGACAATCTGTTCTCGAAAATCAATGATAGACGGCGATGTAAACCGGCCAACGGTATATCCAGAAGTCTGCATGATAAACTGCAGGGCATTAAGGGTCGATCCCTTACCATTTGTTCCCACAAAGTGAACCGTTGGTACACGATGCTGGGGATTGTCCAAGCGTTCCAAAAGCCAGTTGACACGTGCAACACCATTTTCTAAATCTGATGCAGGACGATTCGATAGCCATCGGCGAGTTTCTAGGTAATTCATCATTTCACCTCTACAAAAGAGCAACAGGGGGATGACCTGTTGCTGGATACTATATTATTTAATACCCATTAGTTTTGCGAACTCAGGTATTTTTTGTAAATTCGGTAAGACAAGCATGGTTACGACGATGCGTAATGGAATTTCAAAAACTGCCTTAATCAAGCGACTACTGTATAAAGCAATCCAAGGTGTTTCAAAATGGAAATGGAGGGCAATCGGTGTCATGATAAAGGAAATCACAATCTGAATCAGAACAACAACCCCAGCAACATAGAACCAGTCAGCTTTATTTTTAATATCTAGTGGTTTTTGATAAAAGAACCAGCCATAGATAAAAGCCGATACCGCCTCAATCAAAATCCAAGTAAAGAGAACAGTTTGTCCGCTAAACAAGACAAAGACTGGGTCTGAAATAGCTGCAAAGACAGCTGCCCAAACTGGACCCGCAATAGCTCCCAAAATAGTATTGGGAATGAAGGTAAACTGAACCTGCAAAGTGTCCGAAAGACGGATTGAGAAATAATTCTCTACAATCATGACCAGGGCAAGGGTCACTGCAATGGCAGTCAATAACTGCACAGTCAGTTTTGGAATTTTCTTTTCCATAAAAACGCTCCTTTTAAGAAATGGAGCTGTCGTATTCATTCGACAGCGGATGCAATGGTTTACCGCACTGACGCTTCGTTATGTGGCAACATCCCATCCACATACACTTAACGCAAACCACCTACTCTGTGCAAATTTCTTTGCTAGTCTATTTTATCATACCAAGGTCAGTTTGACCAATTGCCAAAATCTATTACTCCTAACAGTTACTGACTATAAGAAAAACTGGCAGGGTTACTGCCAATTTCCTTCTATTATTTCAAGCGTTCAACTTCACGCGCAATAACCAATTCTTCATCCGTTGGAATAACCAAGACACGAACTTTTGATTCTGGCGTTGAAATGTCACCATAGTTGCCAAATACATTTTTTGCTGGATCCAACTCAATACCAAACCAAGACAAACCTGCAATGACATCATTACGCATTGTAGCAGCATTCTCACCCATTCCTGCTGTAAAGATGATGGCGTCAGCACCATTTAAAACCGCAAGATACTGACCGATAAATTTCTTAATACGGTCAATGAAAATATTGTAGGCCAATACTGCATCTGGATTGTGAGATTGGATGCCTGCTTCAATATCGCGCATATCACTTGAAAGACCAGATACACCAAACAAGCCTGACTGTTTATTCAACATGTTAACAACGTCTGCAGCATCTTTAAACTCTTCAACATTCGCAATCAGATAAGGAATGATAGCAGGATCAATATCCCCTGAACGAGTTCCCATCATCGGACCAGCCAGAGGTGTGAAGCCCATTGACGTATCCACAGATTCACCATGATAGTTAGCAGTGATGGATACACCATTTCCGATATGAGCCGTAATTAATTTCAATTCTTCAATTGGACGACCCAAAACTTTTGCTGCCTCATGCGCTACATAGAAGTGGCTTGTTCCATGAGCACCATACTTACGAACTTTATAGTCTGTATAATATTTTTGTGGAATCGGATAGAGATAAGCGTGTTTTGGCATTGTTGTATGGAAAGCAGTGTCAAAAACAGCTACATTCAATACTTCTGGCAATACTTCTTCAAATGCGCGCATCGCCGCCACGTGTGCTGGGTTATGAAGTGGTGCCAAGGCACTCAACTCTTCAATTTGTTCAATCTCTTTTTGACCAATAACCGCTGACTCTTTGAAGTATTCTCCACCCGCAACTACACGATGTCCAACACCTGTAATTTCTTCATAAGTTGCAATAATATTGTGTTTGAGCAAATCTTCTAAAAGAATTTTAACCGCAACTGTATGATTAGGAATATCTAATACTTCGGTTTCTTTCTTCCCATCATATTTAACTGTAGAAATAGAATCATTTAAGCCGATACGTTCGATAATACCCGCTGCTAAAACTGTTTCTTCTGGCATTTGATAAAGTTGCCATTTTAAACTAGAACTACCTGCATTAATTGAAATTGTTTTTGACATATCTTACCTCTTTTAAAGCGTTTTCCCCACTAGTATAACAGATTTTCACTCAAATTGCATTCTCTTGCTTCCAATTTTTGAAATTGACCATGAACTTCTGAATCGCTTCTGGTTCTTGCAGGCTTTGCAAAGGATAAACGAAAGGAGTTAAAGGTCTGGCAGCTTTCTTTTGTAACACAAAAATGGACTTGGCCATGGCAGCCTTCCCAAAAAGATTTGGTGGCAGGGCAATCATGGCAACAATATTGGCTTGTTCTTGTAACCAACCTTTTAATAAATCGCTTTGCGGACTCGTTAATAAATCATTTGGAGCCAGTAAAATCGCAAATCCATCTTTTTCCAGATATTTGAGGGACTGTTCCATGAGCAAATGATGGGCGTAGGTATGTTCATTTGGACTGGCTACCTGATAACGGCTAGCAATCTGGTCATCTGGATAGTAGCCAATAGGCAAATCTCCCAAAATCACTTGGCTTTCTTTCAAAATCTGCGGACGTACCGCATCTCCCTGAGCAAATGAAATAGCTGCTCCCATGACATCCGCGATACTAGCCGATAAATCAATCAAGAGGTCATCTATTTCAATCCCTAAATAGTCTAATTCCTTCTGGCTGGCGTTGAGAATGGTCTGAGCTAAGTTTCCTGTACCAGAACCAATTTCCAAAACCGTTACTCTTGGAGTAGAGACCAACTGGTCAACAAGGAAAGATAAAATAAATCCGATAGAGTCAGGTGTGAACTGATGGTTGTACTGCATCGGTTCTGTCTGGTTAGCTTTAATGAGCAAGAACTGGTAAGCACGACGCCATTCTTCCTTTGTCAAGGCTAATTCTCTCAAGATTTGATTGTTGTTGAGAACAAGTTCGGTTTCATGTTGACCAGCTACATAGGCAGCATTTTGCTCAATCATAGCATCATAAATATTGGTCCCAAGTTGATTTTGAATCGTCTGTACATTTTTTAAAAGCAGGTTGTAGGCCTGTTCAATTTTTTCATATTTCATATTCTTATCTTATCAAATTTTAAGGAATTTGACTAGAAATTGGGAAGTGGTAAGTGAATTGCTTACCTCCATTTAGTGTTACGACAACAGACAATTGATTATTTTTAATGCGATAGTCTGATTGGCCCTGTTGAAATGAAATCTGCCCTTTCTTTACGACCGATTTTTTGGATGATTTTTGGGTTGGTAACGCCTTAGTGGCCTCCTCCGCATCAGCTTGTTTCTCACCTAGGTTTGGGGAATCTGTCTTAGAACTCCCTTCCTCGAGACGAGTTTGTTGGGCTATTTCTTGATCCTGACTAACTTTCTTTAATTGAATTTCCTGCTGGTGTTCTGTCTTTACTTGCTCTGATACCATTTGAGCCATCATATAAGCAGTAGCTTCTTGCTTCGATACTTGTACCAGTTGACTTTCAACAAATTGCCTATTGAGATAGAACTGGAGAATCAGGCTAAAGACAGCGAGCATTAAGAGTGCATAGAGCAGAACACCTGCCTTAATTCGTTTTTTCAAAAACATACCTAAAACTCCTTTCCTCCCCACTTTCAAATGTTACATCCAGCTGTATAACCTCGCCTTGTTGGGCGTAAGTAGCTGAATAAACTTTGTACAACATGGGCTGATAGCCCTGACCATTTGCATTTGTCTTGCGAAAATCATCTGCCACAGACTTGCCAAATGCCAATGATTTTTCCCCTTTGGTTAGGTACAACTTTCCAGAATCAACCCGATCAAGACTTGCTCCTTCCCATTCAGCCCGCAATTGATCACAAAATAGTAACCACTGTTTTTCCACATGACGCTCTTGATAGCGAACCTCATGCGCTATCAATTTTGATAAACCTTCAATCACAAGCAAGCTGCCAGAAATTATGAGTAAGGCAATTAAACATTCCAAGAGGGTGAACGCGGCTAACTTAGTTTTTCTCAATCCGGATAACCTCCTTGCCTTCATGGTAAACGATAAGTTCACGAGATGTTCGTTGTACTGAAACTTCAACCTCGTTTAGCTCTAAATGGGATTCCCCTGTCTGAACTGCCATCTTTGCAACATTATAAACTTCTTGTTGGTACAAACTGTTTACTAGTTGCCTTCTTCCGGTATCTATAGCTGTCAAAATCAAGCTGCAAATCGTTACCAAGGTGGCTAGGGCAACTAAACTTTCTAACAAGACATAGGCTCTACTCTTCAATTTTCTTATATCGACCACTCCCTATATATAGTTGATACTTGATTGTTTCATGACTCATCTTAAAACTGATTTTTTCCAAGGAAGAATTACCCCCATCATCCTGAAACACAATTGTTTTTTCTTCTACTATGGATACATTAGGTGGCAACGAAATGATTCGATAGCCATTTGATACTTCTTCTCCAGCTATACGAAGCGCTACCTTTTCTTGAGTTCTAGCAGCCAATTCTTGACTGTCTTTATACAAGGACTCAAATTCCAAAAGAAACACCTGCTCTTGCACTACCTGAAAAGCAGTATGCACCGACCCCGATAATAACAACGCTAGAAAACAGACAACACCTAATGTTAATAAGCTCTCTAGAAGAGTAAAGGCCTTATTTTTAAGGTACATTATTATATTTTTCTAGTTGATCTTCAGTTATCATCTCCAAATTTTTTAATTCTTCTGCTGTTGGACGAACACCATGGTCCAATTCGTAAATGTCCATTTGACTTTCAACAACTTTTACAACCGCCGCATTGCCGTCTTCTTGTATTTTTTGCTTTTGCTTACTGAGATTTGGCACAAATAATAGTAAGAGAATACTAATAATTCCAAGCACCACTAACATTTCGATCAAAGTGAATCCTTTGACTTTCTTTTTCAACATTTTTTTCATTTTATAACTCCATATTCTGATAAATAGGCAGCAACATGGCTGCATAGATGAGAACGACCATTAAGGCCACAAAGAGAAAAACCAATGGTTGAATCAACTGCATGGCCCTATTAACACGAGTAAAAAATTCCTCCCAACACTCTGTTGCATACACAGATAACTCACTTCCTAATTTTGATTTGACTTGACCATACTCAATCATTAGACTCAGCTCCCGTTTGAAAAAACCATACGTTTGGATATGAGAATGGAAACTATACCCATCAGAAAGCGAACGCTCTAAATCCTCACCAATCTCACGAAAAAGCTGTGATTTTTGATCCTGCATCAAGCCCACAATCTGAGGCATATCAAGTCCCTGACCAATCAAGCTTCCCCACTCCCTCGCGTAATAGGCGGTCAAATAGGTTTGGATGAGTTTTCCGAAAAATGGCAGAGCTACTAAGCGAGAAAAAGCCTTGATTTTATTTGTTCTGCGATACCAAATAAGCCCACCTAAGACAGCAAGAAAGAAAAGGCCACAAAAGGATAAAAAGATCGTTGGCAAGTGTTGAATCAATATAGTCGCAACATTTCCTTCTTCCAACTGGGGCAACAAATAGTTTTTTAGTCCCAACATTATCAATAATAAAAAGGCAAGCAAGATGATTGGATAGGTTGCTACTTCTATCAATTTTTTACGCACCTTGCTAACATTTTCAAGATAAGATTGAATATGACTTAGACTCAGACTGGTATTGCCATGAACCTCCGCCAAGGCCACCTGAGTGACAACCGCATCCGAAAAACGTAAATCTCCCAAAAGACTTGAAAATGGCTTTCCGGCAAGAAGACCGTCGGACAAAACTTGCGTGTATTGGTCAGCCAAGAGTTGACTCCGTTTGAGAAAATCGACAATTTCACCCAAGTGAAATCCACTAGCAAAAAGATTGTTAAAGAGCTCAATCACCTTACGCTGTCGAACCAAGGACAATTTTTTCTGTTTCTGCCTGCCGAGGACTGATATGTCCCGCTGCAAGAAGGCATTCAATTTGCTCATTCCACTTGTCCGAGGAATGGTTTTGGTAGTTTCCTTTTGCAAAATCAACAACACCTCCTCCCCCTATTAATCGTTGATAGGCAATTCCTTGAAGAGCATTATTCAATTCTTCAGGACTTACACCCAGTTCTAACATGCGAGCATAGACACCAGCAACACTTCTAGCATGAACCGTTGAGAAGACCGTTGCCCCTGTCAAACTAGCTCGAATTACTGCCCGAGCAGTTTCTGCATCTCGAATTTCTCCAATAATCAGTAAATCTGGTCGATGACGAAGTGATAGTTTGATGAGATTATCATAGGTAGCACCAATTGCCTCATTGAGCTGGAGTTGGAGCATATCTTCCTGCTTGATTTCCACTGGATCTTCTATAGTTAGAATTTGCTTATCTGGAAATTTCAATCTCGCCAGCTGGTACATGAGTGTAGTCTTGCCAGAACCGACCGGCCCCGAAAAAAGATAGAGCCCTCGTCCCTTGATTTCTTGAGCAATTCTCTCCAATGCTCCAAACCAAAATTTAAGTTGTTGATCTTGATCATAGAGCAGACGAATGACCAAACTTTCTTTACCACGATAATCACCAACCGTTGATAACCGAAGGGAAATCTCCCCTGAAACATAATTGTAGTCACAAGAGCCTTGCTGGCTACGCCGTTTTTCACCGACATTCAAACCCGCTAAAAACTTGAAATGGCTAATAATGGCCATCACCTCATCCTCGGCTAATTCTTGAATATATTCCCGTTCATCCATTATTCGATGATAGACTTGGTAGTTTTCTCCTCTTGGAATCAAATAAATATCACTGACCCTTTCGACAACTGCCTCTTCAATCATTTTTCTTGCTTTTTCTTGAATCATATAACCTCCCTACTCCATCTATTCGTAAAACATATTGATTTGTGGCATATTTATGTTAGAATAGTAAAAAAGTTGTGGAGGTTTCCCATGAAAAGATTAAAAAAAGGCGACCACATACGCGTAGTCAGCCCATCTTCGTCTATTGAAAGAATTGGTGGCGTTGAGGCTAATGTAGCCGCCAAGGAAAAGTTAGAAGCACTTGGGTTCAGACTCTCCTTTTCAGAACATTATTTTGAAAATGATATCTTTGACTCTGCTCCGATTGCTAGTCGAGTTGCGGACTTGGAGGCGGCTTTTGCGAATGAAACAGTTGATGCCATTCTGACAACCATTGGTGGTTTCAACTGCAATGAATTGTTGCCCTATCTGGATTTTGATTTGATTGCACAAAATCCGAAAATTTTCTGCGGTTATTCGGATACGACCGCTCTGCTCAATGCCATCTACGCCAAGACAGGCATGCAAACTTATATGGGCCCAGCTTATTCCAGCTTTAAAATGGAGCAGGGGCAACAGTACCAAACAACATCTTGGCTAAATGCAGTCACTCAGGATACCTATCAATTAACTCCAAGTCTTGAATGGTCTAGCGACGCTTGGTACCTACCCGATGCACCGCGGACATTTTTCCAAACCGAGTGGAAAGTCTACAACCCCGGTCAGGCCTCCGGTGTTGCCATCGGCGGAAATCTGTCTACTTTTGCTCTCCTTCACGGTACTGAATTTGCCCCCAAGCCAGACAAGTATATCCTCTTTTTAGAAGAGGCGGAAGAAGATCATTATGTTGAATTTACAAGGCATTTTGCCGCTCTCCTTCAAGTTTATCCAAATCCACAAGCGGTTCTTATCGGACGCTTCCCGAAAGAAACAGAAATGACAGAGGAAATTTTGCTGACGATTTTGGACAAGCACCCTATTCTCAAAAAAGTTCCTGTTCTGTACGATTTGGACTTTGCCCATACCCAACCTCTCTTTACCATTACAATCGGTGGACAGGTAGAGATTGACACCAAAACATTTTCTATCACATTCAGTTAAAAAAGGATTGCCACTTCATTAGGCAATCCTTTTTAGTCAACCTTAACAAATGATTCTTGTTTTAGTCTACATGGTCCAACTCTCGGTTGAAGAGATTTTTTAGTCAAGCCTGCAGGTAAATTTTCCTTCGATTCTATCAACATAAGGGAATGGAAACGCTGTAAATACTCATCACACTCTTCACACCAGTACTGGTCTGATTCATCCCAAAAAGCCACCATTGTCCCATTTTTGCTTTTTTTCATTGGAAAACTTTCTGAAAGTTTTACCCATTCCTTCTGAAAAGCAGAAAGTGCATCCTCGTAACGTTCGTACGTCACTCTACTGACAACATCTTCTTCCCAACCATCTAAGAACCACCACGGTTCAAAATCTCCATACATTTTAATTACTTTATACATAATACTAATTCCTTTACCGTACACATTATATCGAAATTATATGTATAAAAAAAACATTCTGCTTGTGAGTATTGCCACAAGATAACATAAAAAGCACACCTCAAAAATGAGATGTGCATTCTTTTTATTCAGTGGCTGCAAGTTTTGCTTCTTCAGCAAGCTCTTCTGCTACTGTATCTTCAATAATTTCAACTTCATTGATGGCTTGTGGTTCAAGATTACGGTAGCGGGCCATACCTGTACCCGCTGGGATAATCTTACCAATAATAACATTCTCTTTCAAACCAAGAAGGTTATCACGTTTACCACGAATGGCTGCATCAGTAAGGACACGAGTTGTTTCCTGGAAGGATGCTGCTGACAAGAATGAGTTGGTTTCAAGAGATGCCTTAGTAATCCCCATAAGGACTGGACGAGCTGTTGCTGGAACACCACCAGCGATAACCACATCAGCATTGGCATCTGTAAAGTCTGCAATATCCATAAGTGTACCCATAAGCAGATCTGTATCGCCTGGATCCATGACACGAACTTTACGAAGCATTTGGCGAACCATTACCTCAATGTGCTTGTCACCGATTTCTACACCCTGGCTACGGTAAACTTTTTGAACTTCAGAAAGAAGGTAAGTTTCAACTGCCAAGACATCACGAACTTCAAGCAAGTGTTTTGGTTGGATAGAACCTTCAGTGAGGGCGCTACCTCTCGCAACTTGATCACCAACTTCGACTTTCATACGGGCTGTAAATGGTACAACGTATTCGCCTTCGCCAGTTTTACCTTTAACAAAGACTTTCTTGGTACGAGTAGAAGCATCTTCTTCAATAGCGATAACTTCACCTTTAACCTCAGTGATAACTGCTTCCCCTTTCGGATTGCGCGCCTCAAAGATTTCTTGGACACGAGGAAGACCCTGAGTGATATCGCTGTTTGAGGCTACACCACCCGTGTGGAAGGTACGCATTGTAAGCTGTGTACCAGGTTCACCGATAGATTGGGCTGCAATCGTACCAACTGCTTCACCCACTTCAACCGCATCACCTGTCGCCAAGTTGATACCATAACAATGACGGCAGACACCGTGGCGAGTATTACATGTAAATACACTACGGATGGTTACTTGTTCAACACCTGCATTGACAATTTCACGGGCAATATCTTCAGTAATCAATTGGTTTGGACCAATGATAACGGCACCCGTTTCAGGATGTTTAACAGTTTTCTTAGTGTAACGACCTTGCAAACGCTCTTCAAGTGGCTCGATCATTTCCTTGCCATCTGTGATTGAACGGATGTCAAGACCACGGTCTGTTCCACAGTCGTCTTCACGGATAATAACGTCTTGGGCAACGTCAACCAAACGACGAGTCAGATAACCTGAGTCGGCTGTCTTCAAGGCCGTATCCGTCATACCCTTACGGGCACCATGAGTTGAGAAGAACATTTCCAAAACAGAAAGACCTTCACGGAAGTTAGACAAGATAGGCAATTCCATGATACGTCCGTTCGGAGCTGACATCAGACCACGCATACCGGCCAACTGGGAGAAGTTGGAAATGTTACCACGGGCACCAGAGTCCATCATCATAACGATTGGGTTCTTCGGATCTTGTTTTTCAACCAGACGTTTTTCCAATTTTTCCTTAGCTGAACGCCATTCATCTGTAACAGCTGCATAACGCTCATCATCAGTAATCATACCACGACGGAATTGTTTCTTGATTTGTTCTACACGTTCGTGAGATTCTTCAATGATTTCAGCCTTGTTGTCGATGACCGGAATATCGGCAATACCCACTGTCAAACCAGCAAGTGTTGAGTGATAGTAACCCAAGTCTTTCAAACGGTCAAGCAGGGCTGATGTTTCAGTTGTACGGAAACGCTTGAAGATTTCAGCGATGATATTACCAAAATTTTTCTTCTTGAATGGTTGGTTGATTGGCAATTCTGCAATAGCAGCCTTGATATCTGACCCTGGCTCCAAGAAGTATTTATCAGGAGTTCCTTCTGTCAAGTTAGCATTATTTGGCTCTTGCAAGTATGGAAGTCCTTCTGGCATAATCGCGTTGAACAAGATTTTTCCGACGGTTGTCATCATGACCTTGTGTTTTTGGTTATCTTTCCAAGGTTTATCAAGGCTATCTGTTGCGATACCAACACGAGTATGCAAGTGAACATAGCCATTGCGGTAAGCCATAACAGCCTCATCCGCATCCTTGAAGACCATACCTTCACCTTCACGACCAGCATCTTCCATGGTCAAGTAGTAGTTACCCAAAACCATATCCTGAGATGGTGTTACGACTGGTTTACCATCTTTAGGGTTAAGGATGTGTTCTGCCGCAAGCATAAGGATACGTGCTTCTGCTTGTGCTTCTTCTGACAATGGAACGTGAATCGCCATCTGGTCACCGTCAAAGTCGGCGTTGTAGGCTTCACAGACAAGCGGGTGCAAACGAAGGGCTTTACCGTCGATCAGAACTGGCTCAAAAGCCTGGATACCCAAACGGTGAAGGGTAGGTGCGCGGTTCAAAAGAACTGGGTGTTCTTTGATCACTTCTTCCAAGATATCCCAAATACGGTCGTCACCACGTTCAATCAAACGTTTTGCAGCTTTTACGTTACCAGCAATATCACGGGCAACGATTTCGCGCATGACAAACGGTTTGAAGAGCTCAATAGCCATTTCACGTGGTACACCACATTGGTACATTTTAAGAGTTGGACCAACGGCGATAACGGAACGTCCTGAGAAGTCAACACGCTTACCAAGCAAGTTTTGACGGAAACGACCTTGTTTACCTTTAAGCATGTGGCTGAGTGATTTAAGTGGACGGCTACCTGGTCCTGTAATTGGACGACCACGGCGACCGTTATCAATCAAAGCATCTACAGCTTCTTGGAGCATCCGTTTTTCGTTTTGTACGATGATCCCTGGAGCGTTAAGTTCCAAGAGACGAGCCAAACGGTTGTTACGGTTGATAACACGGCGATATAATTCATTCAAATCAGATGCAGCAAAACGGCCACCATCCAACTGAACCATCGGACGCAAATCTGGTGGAATAACTGGCAAGATATTGAGAATCATCCACTCAGGTTTATTTCCGGATTTGTAGAAAGCATCCAATACATCCAAACGACGCACAGCTTTAATCCGTTTTTGTCCAGTAGCAGTTTTTAACTCTTCTTTCAACGCAGCGATTTCTTTTGGAAGATCGACTTGTTTCAAGAGGTCTTGGATCGCTTCTGCACCCATTTTGGCAACGAATGTACCATAGCCATATTCACGCAAACGCTCACGGTATTCGCGCTCAGTCATGATTGACTTGTGCTCAAGCGGTGTATCTTTAGGATCGATCACCACGTAAGCCGCGAAGTAGATAACTTCCTCAAGCGCACGTGGGCTCATATCCAAGGTCAAGCCCATACGACTTGGAATACCTTTGAAATACCAAATGTGTGAAATTGGTGCTTTCAACTCAATGTGTCCCATACGTTCACGACGGACTTTTGCACGAGTCACTTCCACACCACAGCGGTCACAAGTAATCCCTTTATAACGGATACGTTTGTATTTACCGCATGAACACTCCCAGTCTTTTGTTGGACCAAAGATTACTTCGTCAAATAGTCCATCACGTTCTGGTTTAAGTGTACGATAGTTGATTGTTTCAGGTTTTTTAACCTCACCGTAAGACCATGAACGAACCTTACTTGGTGAAGCTAACGTGATTTGCATACTTTTAAATCGATTTACGTCAACCACTAATAATCCCTTTCTTTTCTTGTGAGAGGATGGATTCCCATACCTCAAACTCTTGAACAATAATCAGCAGAATGGATAGCTGGTAAGCTATTTTTCTATAAATCAGACGGTGGAAAACTGTTGGTCCTTATCTCTTTCAGTTCTGAGATTTGGACCAACTTGTTCCATCCATTCTAATTATTCTTTGCCTTCTGCTTCTTCTGCTGCAAAGGCTGCGGCTGCATCAGCTGCGGCTTTTGCACGTGCTTTTTCAAGATCATCTACGTGGATGATGTCATCATCTTCACCTTCATCAAGGTCACGCAATTCTACTTCATTGTTGTCTTCATCAAGGACACGCATATCCAAACCAAGTGATTGCAATTCTTTGACAAGAACGCGGAATGATTCTGGAACACCTGGTTTTGGAATTGGTTTACCTTTAGTGATGGCTTCATAGGCTTTAAGACGGCCTGTCACATCATCTGACTTGTAAGTCAAGATTTCTTGTAGGACGTTTGAAGCACCGTAGGCTTCAAGGGCCCAAACCTCCATCTCACCGAAACGCTGACCACCAAACTGAGCCTTACCTCCGAGTGGCTGTTGGGTAACGAGTGAGTATGGTCCTACTGAGCGGGCGTGAAGTTTATCATCAACCATGTGATGAAGCTTGATCATGTACATGACACCAACAGATACACGGTTGTCAAATGGCTCACCTGTACGTCCATCGTAAAGAATGGTTTTGGCATCTGAATCCATACCTGCTTCTTTAACAGTTGACCAGAGATCTTCTGAACTTGCACCATCGAAAACTGGTGTTGCGATATGAATGCCCAAGTTGCGAGCCGCCATACCCAAGTGAAGCTCCATAACCTGACCGATGTTCATACGTGATGGCACCCCGAGTGGGTTCAACATGATGTCAACTGGTGTTCCGTCTGGAAGATATGGCATATCCTCAACAGGTACAATACGTGAAACGACACCCTTGTTACCGTGACGACCGGCCATCTTATCTCCGACCTTGATCTTACGTTTTTGAGCAATGTAAACACGAACCAGCATGTTGACACCTGATTGCAATTCATCACCATTGGCACGGGTAAAGATTTTCACATCACGAACGACACCATCGGCACCGTGAGGTACACGAAGAGAAGTATCACGGACTTCACGTGATTTGTCACCGAAGATTGCATGCAAGAGGCGCTCTTCAGCAGAAAGATCTTTTTCACCTTTTGGTGTGACTTTACCAACAAGAATGTCGCCCTCTTTAACTTCGGCACCAATACGAATAATCCCCATTTCGTCCAAGTTGCGAAGAGCATCTTCACCAACGTTTGGAATTTCGCGAGTGATTTCTTCAGGGCCTAACTTAGTATCACGTGTTTCTGATTCGTATTCTTCCAAGTGAACAGATGTAAACACATCGTCCTTCACAAGGCGTTCAGACATGATAACTGCATCCTCAAAGTTGTAACCTTCCCAAGTCATGTAGGCAACGATAGGGTTTTGACCAAGAGCCATTTCCCCGTTTTCCATGGAAGGTCCATCTGCGATGAAGTCGCCTTTTTCAACGATGTCGCCCAATTTTACAAGGGTGCGTTGGTTATAGGCTGTACCAGAGTTTGAACGACGGAATTTAGAAATGTGGTAGACATCAAGCGAACCATCTTCACGACGCACTTCTACCTTATCCGCATCTGCAAAAACAACCTTACCATCATGTTGAGCGATAATAGCCGCACCTGAGTCATGTGCAGCCTGGTATTCCATACCAGTCCCTACAAATGGTGCTTTCGGATCAATCAATGGGACAGCCTGACGTTGCATGTTGGCACCCATGAGGGCACGGTTGGAGTCATCGTTTTCCAAGAAAGGAATACATGCTGTCGCAACGGCAACTACCTGTTTAGGTGAAACGTCCATGAAGTCTGCTGAATCTGCTGGGAACTCTTGGTTGTTACCTTGGTGACGTCCCATAACAATCTTATCAACGAAACGGTTGTTTTCATCAAGAGCTGATGTTGATTGTGCTACGATGTAGGCATCTTCTTCATCCGCTGTCAACCAAACGATTTCGTTTGTAACTGTACCAGTTGCACGGTCAATCTTGCGGTATGGTGTTTGGATGAAGCCATACTTGTTGAGGTGACCATAAGAAGACAAGTTGTTGATCAAACCGATGTTTGGTCCCTCAGGCGTTTCAATCGGACACATACGACCATAGTGAGTGTAGTGAACGTCTCGAACCTCATAACCAGCACGGTCACGAGTCAAACCACCAGGTCCCAAGGCTGACAAACGGCGTTTGTGAGACAACTCAGAAAGTGGGTTGTGTTGGTCCATGAACTGTGACAACTGAGATGAACCAAAGAATTCTTTGATTGCGGCTGTAACAGGACGGATATTGATGATTTGTTGTGGCGTCAATACTTCATTGTCTTGAACAGACATACGCTCACGCAAGTTACGTTCCATACGAGTCAAACCGATACGTACTTGGTTAGCAAGCAATTCACCAACGGCACGAATACGACGGTTACCCAAGTGGTCAATATCATCTACACGACCAATACCCTCAGCCAAGTTGAGGAAGTAGCTCATTTCAGCCAAGATGTCCGCAGGTGTTACTGTACGTACTTTTTCTGCTGGATTAGCATTACCAATCACCGTCACAACACGTTCTGGATCCTTAGGAGCTACAATCTTGAATTTCTGCAAAAGAACTGGCTCAAGAAGAACAGCGTTGTCATTTGGAATATACTCTACCAAGTTGAGCTCATCGAATTGTGCTTCTACTTTTTCAAGCACATCACGACTCAATACAGTACCAGCTTCCAAGACAATTTCGCCTGTCTCACCGTTAATCACATGCTCAGCAAGTGTTTGGTTGAGCAAACGAGTACGGAGGTTGAGTTTTTTATTAATCTTGTAACGACCAACAGGTGCCAAGTCGTAACGACGTGGGTCAAAGAAACGAGCTGTCAAAAGACTACGAGAGCTTTCAGCTGTCTTTGGTTCACCTGGACGAAGGCGCTCATAGATTTCCTTAAGCGCTTCATCTGTACGAGAATCTGCTGGGTTTTTATGAATATCTTTTTCAATGGTATTGCGAACCAATTCGCTATCACCAAAGATATCAAAGATTTCATCATCACCTGAGAAACCAAGCGCACGAACAAGCGTTGTGAATGGAATCTTACGCGTACGGTCAATACGAGTGTAGGCAATGTCTTTTGAGTCTGTTTCCAATTCCAACCAAGCTCCACGGTTAGGAATAACCGTTGATCCATAACCTACTTTACCATTCTTATCTACTTTATCATTGAAGTAGACACCTGGTGAACGAACCAACTGAGAAACGATGATACGCTCTGCACCGTTGATGATGAAGGTACCCATTTCAGTCATGATTGGAAACTCACCGAAGAAGACTTCTTGTGTCTTGATCTCGCCAGTTTCTTTATTCACCAGACGGAAAGTCACATAAATTGGAGCTGAGTAGTTCGCATCATGCGCACGCGCTTCTTCCAATGTGTATTTAGGCTCTTTCAATTCATAACCAACGAATTCCAATTCCATGGTATCCGTAAAGTTTGAAACTGGAAGTACATCTTCAAAGACTTCTTTCAAACCATAATCTAAAAAGTCTTGGAAAGAGTCCGTTTGGATTTCAATCAAATTTGGTAAATCAAGAACTTCCTTGATTCTTGAAAAACTACGACGGGTACGGTGCTTACCGTACTGAACTTCATGTCCTGCCAAAAGTTTTCTCCTTTGTAATAAGATACGAGACCGTGAAAACCAAAGTGAAAATAGGAGAGTGACGCCGTGTCACCAGACACAAGGAGCTCTATCTTTTTCACACAGGTTTTAGGTCGAGTTCAATTAAAGATACGAGACCGTGAAAACCAAAGTGAAAATAGGAGAGTGACGCCGTGTCACCAGACACAAGGAGCTCTATCTTTTTCACACAGGTTTTAGGTCGAGTTCAATTAAAGATACGAGGGCGTCAAACACTCCAAAAGAAAATAGGACATCGACAAAGCAATCAAAAGATTGCAAGGAGATGTATCTTTTTCTACAGGAGTATAGCCCGAGTTCAATTATATTCAGCATGTGATGACCTGCGCTTACTTTTTCTGAATTTTTAGAATCTTTAAGAATAGGTAACAATTCTCAAAGAACTTCTTCATAGACACAAAAAGAGCAGCTAAATCTTCCTTTTAAAAAGTGTGATTTAACTGCTGCAAGCCTTGCTTGGACAATATTTCAAACAAGACACACGACAAATAATTTATACAATTATAGCACAAGAACTAGAATAAATCAAGAAATGAATCAGTTCTGTATCCTTGATATCATTCG
>OCTV010000239.1_pt1 | contig 22120 bp, 18 predicted proteins | sample 1539101 | NCBI WGS metagenome assembly OCTV01 (sample SAMEA3991422, study PRJEB22521) | metagenome | biome: anthropogenic terrestrial biome; feature: sewage plant; material: sludge | place: Sweden | collected 2012-09-26 | reverse complement strand
TATCTCTATCGAAGAAATAACAGAATCTAAATCAGATGAAGCCTACCAGGAAGAGCTAAAAAGAGAATCTTATTCGTTAATTAATGAATTTGCAAATAATGTCTTCCAGGAATCATTATTTCAGCATCCTCAAGGCAAGACCATTGGACTTGCCTATTTTAAAGAAAGAGGGTTTTTAGAATCCACCATCAAAAAGTTTTCGTTGGGATTTGCCCCAGATCAAAAAAACTTTCTCGCAGAAAAGTGCATTACCAATGGATACAATGCTGACACCTTGAAAGAATTGGGCTTGCTCAATAAAAATAATCAGGATTTTTTTTCAGGGAGAGTGATATTCCCCATCACGAATATTTCAGGAAAAGTAATTGCCTTTAGTGGTAGAAAATTAAGCAATACTGATTTTGGACCGAAGTATATCAATTCGCCTGAAACTCCTCTGTATATTAAAAGTAAAGTCTTATATGGATTACACCTGGCTAAAGCAGCTATACGCAGTAAGGACGAATGTCTACTGGTGGAAGGATACACTGATGTAATCAGCATGCATCAGGCAGGCATTCAACATGTAGTTGCGTCCTCAGGCACATCGCTGACAGTGGATCAGATCAGGTTGATTAAAAGGTTTACTCCCAATATTAAAATAGTATATGATGGCGATGAAGCCGGTATCAAAGCCACCATGAGGGCATTGGACATGATCCTGGAAGAGAATATGAATGTGCGTATGGCCATTCTACCTACTCCTGAGGATCCGGATTCCTTCCTCAAAAAAAATGGAAGTAGCGCGTTTGAGTCTTTTTTACAGGACAAATCTGTTGACTTTGTGTTGTTCAAAGCTTCGTTGATAAAAAGGGATACCAAAAACGATCCGATAAAAAAATCAGAAGGTATCACAGACATTATCCAGACCATTTCTAAAATTCCTGATGCGATCAAACGATCTACTTATATCCAGGTCTGTGCTGAAGAGCTTGCGGTATCAGAAGAGGTGCTCATTCGGGAGACGAATCGGATGATCAAAAAAGATCTGATTAGTCGACGCTCAAAACAATTTACAGATCAAGAGCGATCTGTACCCAGCCCGGCACAGGACGATGCAGATTATCTTAAAGATCCACAGCATGACACCCTTTCAACGGAGGAAGATGAATACCAGGAGAGATCACTAATCAGGGTACTTATATTGTATGGACATCTCATGATGGATGCAGGAATGGAAAAAACCCTTGCCCAATATATCAATGAAAATATGGATAATCTGGAAGAAGAATTTAACAACAAACTATACGAACGAATATTAAAAGAATATATCCACCAGTTGAGCGAAAACCGAGTGATCAATACAGATTATTTTATCAGTCACGCCGATCCGGACATCCGCAATCTTGCTATAGAGTTAAGTACTTCTCCTTTTAATTACAGTCATAATTGGGCTGATCGTTGGGAGATGGAGCTTCAAACTCAAAAACCTCCAGATGAGAATTATGTCAATGATTGCTATCAAAGTATTTTAAGATTTAAGCTCAAAAAAGTGCAAAAAATGATCAAAGCCAATAAACTTTTACTTGATTCTACGGGTGAGGAGGAGATGCAACAGCTAATTTATCTTAAAACTCAACACGAGCTGCTCAATTATAGAAATACGATTGCCGATCTACTAGGGATGAGAGTCTTTTCGTGAAATAGTACTAATCAACCCACTCGGCTACGAATAGGTTGGTATCTCTGGTACCACCATTAAATCTGTTAGAGGCAAACACTAAGTATTTGCCATTTGGTGAAAACATAGGGAAAGAGTCAAAAGTCTGATCATAAGTGATTTTTTCCAGGCCTGTGCCATCATCCTTAATAGTATACAGATTAAATGAGTACCCTCGACTAGCAGCATGATTAGAGCTGAATACTATCGTTTTGTTATCAGGTAAATAATAAGGTGCCCAGTTAGCTTTCCCTAAATGCGTAACTTGTCTCAGATCGGACCCATCCACATTACAAACAAATAATTCCATTTCTACTGGCTGCACTAGCCCTTGATGTAAAAGTTCCAGATATTCCTTTTTGGCCTCGTCTGTCTTAGGTCTGGATGCCCTGAAAACCAATTTGGTTCCGTCCGGCGAGAAAAAAGCGCCTCCATCATAACCTAAGTCATAGGTGATTCTTTTTACGTTTTTGCCATCGATGTCCATGGTATATAAATCGAGATCTCCATCCCGTACCGAAGTAAACACAATCTTGTCACCTTTGGGGCTGATCGTCCCCTCTGCGTCATATCCAGGTGTATCTGTCAATCGTTTGATTATTTTACCATCAAGATCTGAGATATATATGTCAAAACTCTCATAGATCGCCCATACATACTTGCCATTAGGGTTTCTTTCAGGGGCTGGTGGACATGCCTCCCCAGCTGCGTGTGTGGAAGCATAGAGGATCTGTTTATTACCGGGCATAAAGTAAGAACAAGTAGTACGACCTGTGCCTGTACTGATCCTGATAGGTTTATTGTTTTTAAGATCAGACTTGCCAGGAGTCATTCTGAATATTTGATCACAGCCATTGGTCCAAGGGCTATAATCACTCTGAAAAGTAAGTTGCTTGCTGTCAAAACTCCAATAAGCTTCTGCATTATTGCCTCCAAAAGTCAGTTGGGTTACATTTTTTAAATGCTTTTCCTGCGGATATCGCAGATTATCGGGTCCTGTCTGATTGGTGATAGCATATTGTTGTGCACATTGTGTTGCTAAAAATATTATCATCAGACCGAAGTATTTTATCCATCGCTTCATATCAATAAATTAATTTTGTATTATGATCATAGGTATCGGTGGGGTAAGCCGGGCCGGCAAAACCACCCTCGCAAACCAGTTAAGTAAACGTATCAAAGGTAAAACTATTGGCATATTAAAGCAGGATGATTTTGTAAAAAAAGATCATCTTCCCATGATACGAGACCATATTGACTGGGAGCATCCTGATTCGATCGACTGGAAATCTCTTTTATCTGCTATCCAATCTTATAAAAAAAAGTACGATCTGGTCATAGTCGAAGGTCTGTTTGCTTTTTATCAAGGCAATATCAATGCCTGTTATGACAGGTGTATCTTTGTATACATTGAAAAAGACTTATTCTGGAAAAGAAAAAAACAAGATCTTCGATGGGGACGCGAACCCAATTGGTTTGTGCATCATATTTGGGAAAGTTATGTTGAATATGGCGCCCTTCCTAAAAATAAAAACCCTGTCTTCATGGTTAATGGAGCTCATCCTGCACCAATCAACCAAGTCATCGATCTGCTACAGCTTTAATTGGCAGTCTGGCCCTTGATATTCGTTTTTTCCGCAAAATAGTCACTAAAACGACGCATATCCGTAGCTACTTCTTTGTTTTGGGTAGCACGCAAATAGGTGTCAGCCAGGCTCTTCAGCGTAAAATACATCATCCGATCCATTTCATGGACTTGCATATCTTTGGTCCATAGATCGATTTTAAGGGTATCACCCTGGCCTCCATCGTATAGAGAAAGTAGAAATGCTTTGACTTCTTGTAAATGACCCTGCTCAGGCCCATCGTCAGCCCGCCAATGTATGGCAGAAGGTATCTTCTCTTCATCCAATGTGACTTCAAGTATGATCTGGTTACTTTCTTTGTTCATAATGCAAAGAAACGCAGACTACTCAATAAAATCAGATGAATGATCAATCTTTTTTACCTAACCTTGCTATGACAGAGCTGGGATAATAAAATACCCCACTACGTGTACTTTGAGCTACCTTGACCATACACCTGGCCACCTTGTGTCCTTCTATCGGGGTAATATTTGAAAAAAGTTTGGGGCTGATTAATTTTAAAGCTAGCCCTGCCCCTGCAGCAAGATCCTCAAAAGGTCGGGCTTCTTCACGGCTCCCCAATAGAACCGAGGGTCGCAAAAAATGAATTGACCAAAAGTCCATACGTTTTACCTTGTCCTCAATCATGCCTTTGATCTGATTGTAAAACAGATAACCTCTGGAGTCTGCTCCTGGAGCAGAAACAATAAATATCTGGCGGATCCCATTCACCTCGGCAATGGTCGCTATTTTTGTAATATATTCATACTCAATATGATAAAATGCATTTTTGGAGCCCGCTTTTTTTAAAGTGGTGCCAAGACAAATGAAAAGATCATGTCCTTCGATCAAGGTAGCCCAGCTGCCCATATCTTCAAAATCAACTTGATGGCCTATAAAATTGGGATCCTCGATGGAAGGCACTTCAGACCGATAAAAACAAGTCACAGAATGGTAAGCCGGATGTCCGAGTAATTCTTGCAGACAATAAGTACCTACCAACCCTGTAGCTCCGAATAGAATGGCTTTTTTTGCTGAGGTTTGTATTTGTATAGTTTGGTCCAAGGTTGACGAAGATAGTGCTCAATTAACTACATTTGCTAAAAGAAAATTTACCTTGAAAAGATATTTAAAAATTCATCCTGAAGACAATGTAGCTGTAGCGCTCGAACAATTTAATCATGGTGATAGACTGGTCCTCGATAGTAAAGAAATACTGATTACTGAAAACATACCGGTAAAACACAAGATTACATTAGAAGATCTGGAGAAAGGTGATCGAATCAGAATGTACAGTCTTACGGTAGGCAAGGCCAAAAAGTACATTGCAAAAGGCACCAGGATAAGCACTGAAAATACTGAACACGCCACAGAGTCTTTCAACACAGACAGCAAAAAATCAGCTTGGCAAGCTCCGGATGTAAGTCAATATAAAACTCGCACATTCAAAGGATATCCCAGGAAGGATGGCAGCGTAGGCGTGAGAAATTATTGGGTTATACTTCCGTTGGTATTTTGTGAAAAAAGGAATGTAGTGATTATACAGGATGCCTTGATCAAAAACCTGGGCTATCCCGGTAGTGAATCCTTCACTGTTAATACTACCCAATTGGTAGATCTGTACCAAAGTGGTGCCAGTCAACAAGATATCCTAGAGGCATCGATAACAATGTCGCCAGATCAGTTGGCTCAAAAAAGGGTCTTTAAAAATATAGACGGCATCAAAATACTAAATCATGATATGGGCTGCGGAGGAACTCGCCAGGATGCACTTAGTCTATGCAGATTGTTGGCAGGCTATGTTCTGAATCCAAATGTCGCTGGAGCGACAGTCCTTAGCCTCGGATGTCAGAATGCGCAAATCTCCCTATTTCAGGAAGCTCTGAACCAATTCAACCCTGGCCATGGCAAGCAAATATTTTATTTTGAACAACAAAAATACTCCAGTGAACGAGAGCTGATCTCTGACGCAGTCAAACATACTTTCCTCGGATTGATTGAAGCGGATAAAACCGGAAGGCAAGAGGCTGCACTCAGCCACCTTCGCCTGGGATTGGAATGTGGTGGGTCGGACGGCTTTTCCGGTATTACGGCCAATCCAGCCCTGGGTCATGCTTCTGATATGATCATCGCATTGGGTGGCACTACCATTTTATCAGAGTTCCCGGAGCTATGCGGTGCTGAACAGGACCTGATAGACAGATGCAAGAAAAAAGAAGATGGCGAAAAATTTTCTCAATTGATGCAAACCTATAGCAGTAGGGCTGAGGCCGTGGGCTCGGGATTCTATGCCAATCCATCGCCAGGTAATATTAGAGATGGATTGATCACGGATGCTATGAAATCGCTTGGCGCAGCATTGAAGGGAGGCACCGCTCCGGTACAAGGCGTGTTGGATTATACTGAGCGAGTAAATGAAAATGGGTTCTACCTCTTATGTACTCCCGGAGGTGATGTAGAGTCTACGACCGCGATGGTAGGGAGTGGATGCAACCTGGTAGCTTTCACCACCGGTCTGGGGACTCCGACTGGAAATGTGATATCTCCAACGATCAAGATATCTACCAATAATCTTCTATCCGAAAAAATGCCCGACATCATTGATATCAATGCAGGTACTATCATTGATGGCGTGGATACCATTCAGTCTAAAGGAGCCGAAATATTAGAGTACCTGATCAAAGTGGCTAGTGGAGAAGCTATACCACATGCAGAACGATTAGGACAGGATGATTTTATTCCCTGGAAGAGGGGCATTTCGCTTTAACCATGTCATCAGTTCCCTACTTCCTGGTATTATTATGGCTTTAGACTTTTTTTTGCTGCTTGCACAGTGATTTTCGCATTTCCTGCAAATACCTCTTCTTCATTAATCATAACCGGTCTTTTGAGAAAGGTGTATTCTGCCAGGATGAGCTTGCGATAATCTTTCTCTGTCAGGTTCTTTTCATTCCAGCCTTCTGATCTGAATTTTATTGCTCTCCTGCTGAACAGAGCCTCATAAGACCCAAGCTTTTTGGCAGCGAAGTCCAATTCCTTTGCCGAGATATTTTGCTCTTTGATGTTTTGCACTTCAAAAGATGCCGGAGCTTTCCATTCTTTTAAAATTTTTTGACAAGTATTGCAGGTATTGAGTTGAAATATTTTTTTCATAGTATTACATTGATATATTAGAGACAAATTTGAGCAAATATAAGTTTAGTAAAATATGAATTCATCCAGCGAATTAATTCTTAATCCAAAAGGCCATGTATACCACCTGGATCTTTCGAGGGATATGGTGGCCCCTGTTTGTATCACAGTAGGTGACCCTGACCGGGTGTCCCATGTAAGCAAATACTTTGATCATATTGATATCAGGCAATCGCATCGCGAGTTCGTCACTCATGTCGGTAGGATAAATCAAAAACCTATTATGGTGATTTCAACAGGCATCAGTACAGATAATATCGACATCGTATTTAATGAACTGGATGCTTTGGTCAACATTGACTTGCATACCGGTCAGCCTCTTGATCACAAAAGTCAACTTCAATTTATACGGATAGGGACTACCGGCGCATTAGACCCTGATATTCCTGTCAATAGTATTTTGATCAATCCAATCGCATTTGGGCTGGATAGTCTGATGCGGTTTTATCCAGAAGCAGTCCGATACCCTGATGAAACCTGGATCAATGCCCTCAATGTTCTTCAGAGAGAATTGTTCTTTGGGGCCTATGTAGGGCATGCAGACCAATCCCTGTTACAAGCTTTTGGTAAGGATACTTACGCAGGCATCGCTATAACCTGTCCGGGTTTTTATGGTCCTCAGGGAAGATCTTTGAGATTAAAATCACTATATGATCAATCTCTTTTTCAAAATTTATTCACTTTGGAATATCAAGGGTACCGGTTTAGCAATTTTGAGATGGAAACCGCTGGTATTTATGGATTGGCCTCAGCACTTGGGCATCGGGCTGTAAGTCTAAATATCGTCCTGGCCAATAGGGCTAACGGCACATTTAGTGCTGACGCCAACGAAGCTGTCGACGACGGGATAGCTTTATTGATGAATAAAATCAGTGATTGGATTTAGTCTAACCGTTTGCTTTATTGTGATCGGCCAAAAATTGGGCCAGCCCTATATCCGTGAGCGGGTGCTTGAGCAAGCCCAGAATGGCTGAAAGCGGACAGGTGACCACATCTGCGCCAGCCTTGGCTGCAGACACAATATGTAAAGAGTTGCGAATCGAAGCAGCAAGTATCTGTGTATCAAAGTCTTGAATAGAATAAATCTCTGCTATTTCAGCGATCAGCTCCATGCCATCCCAATTGGTATCATCGATCCTACCGATAAATGGAGAAAGATAAGTAGCACCAGCCTTGGCAGCCAGTATAGCTTGCCCTGCACTAAAGACTAAGGTGCAATTGGTTGCAATATCGTGGTCAGAGAAATACTTGATAGCTTTAATGCCATCCTTTATCATCGGTACTTTGACTACAATATTGGGAGCGAGGGCAGCTAAGATCTTTCCTTCAGATATAATACCCTCATAATCAGTAGCTATCACTTCAGCACTCACATCTCCTTCTACCAGGTTACAAATGGCTTGATAATGTTTAATGATATTTTCTTTACCCGTAATACCTTCTTTGGCCATAAGAGAAGGATTGGTGGTGACTCCATCGAGTATGCCCAGGTCCTTGGCTTCTTTTATTTGGTCCAGATTGGCAGTATCAATAAAAAACTTCATAAATAGGAAATATATTAAATTAAAAATGGTGAGAAACCATATGCATCGCTCAACCGTTTTATCCTTGCTGCCTTTCGACCCTGGGGAGGTTCAACAGGAGCTGATCACATGACTCTCACCGCCGCAAAAGTATACAATCTTATGCACATGACGAAAATCATTTTAGAAGAATTATATAGTCAATCGATCAAAATAACCATACACCGAGGATATCAAACTGAGACGATCTATGAAATCTTATTTTTTCGACTTGATAAACTTGTCCCAATCTATGATCTGGCTTTTGAAGGGCTGCCAAAAATTATGCGGCATTCGTGGCAAGTCGCTTACGATGACTTTTGTTTTTTTAATAGGATGTTCGAACTGCATATTGGTACAGTGCAACATGATCTGATCTGAGGACACTTTACTTCCATATTTTTTATCCCCAACGATCGGCGCACCGATATGTGCCAGCTGAGCCCTGATCTGATGTCGCCTGCCTGTCACCAACTCTATGGCCCATAATTGGTAATCATCAATGACCGAAAGCACCTCATATTTAAGGATAGCCTCTTGATCCGAAGATGATCGCCTATGACCACTTACATTCATGCGGTAAGCATCGGCTTGCCTGGACATAAAATGTTCCAGTGAACCACTGCCCTGGACTGTGCATCGCTCAGTGATCGCCAGATAATATTTTTTTACCTGTTTATTTTTGAGCAATTCATTGAATCGCTCCTGACCTTTGGAAGTTTTGGCCAGAATGAGGACACCGCTCACCGATTTATCAAGCCTATGTACGACACCAATAAATGCCTTTCCAGGCTTACGATCTCTTTTGCCGATAAAAGCCTGCATCAAAGGAATTACCGCATTTTCCTCTTCTGCTTCTGGCTGAACAAGTAGAGCAGCCGGCTTAGAAATGGCTACATAGTGGTTATCTTCGTATAAAATAGTAGGTGACCAATGCATGATATAAAGCATGAAGGTAATAAATTCAGTCTGGCATTTTCGCCCTGTCCCAATGATACTTTTATGATGGATGCCCTCGTACATCATAAAATAGCTCATTGTAATGAATTCGATGTATCATTGATGGACATCCAGGCACTCAATGAATCAGCCCTAAAATGCTTATATGATGTCACCAAAATCAGTGCTGCAGCCCTACCCCAGGTCTCTGACGAATATCAGCTGTTAGATGCTGGCTCAGCGATGGGTTTTGGGTGTGGGCCTATAGTAGTATCCAGCAATAAATATTCCTTGGATGACTTAGTAAACTCAGTAATTGGTATACCTGGCAGACACACCACAGCACATTATTTATTCAATCATTTTGTGCCAGAAGTTAGGAATAAAAAGTTTTTGCTGTTTTCAGATATTGAACAAAAAATATTGGATAAGGAGATCGAAGCAGGGGTATTGATTCACGAAGGTCGTTTTACCTATGCAGACCATGGACTAAGTTTGATAGCGGATTTGGGAGCTTTGTGGGAGAAGAAATACCACCTTCCTATTCCGCTTGGGGTAATTGTTTGCAGAAAAAGCCTTGGAACCAGGCTGGCCACTGAAATGCAAACCTTAATAAGCAAAAGCATTGAATACGCTTTTGAACAGCCTTGGTCAAGCCGGGAATACATCAAACAACATGCACAGGAACTCGACGATCATGTCATAGACCAACATATCCAACTATATGTCAATCGATTCAGCATTTCCATGGGTGAAGAAGGCCATCGGGCCATTCAGTTTCTATTGTCTAATCCAATTTGAGGCGGCCATAAACCTACTGGATGATCAGCTTTTGTCGATATCGATTCTGTCCTACTCTAAGCTCCACGAGGTAAACTCCTGAAAGCAATGTTCCAGTAAATATTTGTGTAGCTCGGCTCTGCTTGTTAGTTTTTAATACAAGTCTTCCGCTGACATCATAGATTGAATATGAACCTATTGCATTGATTCCATCAAACAGGATGGTGATATAATTACTTGCAGGATTTGGAAAAACCTGGATGGATGCAAAGTCGGATTCCTGATGACGGGTAGCTGTACTAAATTCACTTTTCAAATCAGTTTGATACCATGCCACCCCTCCGCGTTGATTTCCAACGATCATATCCAACAGACCGTCCTGATCGATGTCGGCTACAGCAAGATGCGTATCATCACCTTCCTGCACACTGCCCCAGGTCATCTGTGACAAATTGAATGGAGCACTGGAGGCACCAGGATGGTCATACAACAATAAAGACTTGCCACTGGTACCTACTGCCATATATTTTTCGCCACGACTGGTAAAGATAACCGGAGCAGCATTGCCTGTTGCGAATCCCGCAACTCTGGTATCAATGGATCCCAGAGGATTAATAGTAGGCGTAGATGAAAAAGCGGGCTTTGTACTGGTTCCGGTATTTTTAAAAAAATTAATTACACCGTCTCGCTCTCCGACGACCAGATCTTGCAATCCATCAGCATCCAGGTCTATGATTTGTGGACTTGAGTACTGACCGACATCTATTTGAAAATAAGAAGATTGAATTTGTCCAAACTGCATCGGGTTATTTTTACCCCCTACATTCTCTGCAAAGAATAGTCGACCAAGCAGTTCCCCAACGATTAAATCCTGATCACCATCTCCATCGAGATCTCCAAAACAGGGCACAAAACTATTGGTCTCATTATTAAATTTTTTAAAGTCGAGCCAATTACTATCAATAAGTTGAAAAGAAGGGTTTCGTGCATCACCAATATTTCTAAATAAAAAAAGAGCTGCTCCATGGATACCGCTGCGGTCAAAATAACCACCGCTCCCAATGATCAAATCCAGGTCACCATCAGCATCTATATCTGCCAAAGCTGGAGAAGTATTTTCACCGAAATCCAAAGTTTCGTCTGTAATGAATGAATTGGAATGGAATACATATTCTGATTTAATCAGCTCACTTCTATCATATCTCCAAAGACAATGATAATTATCGGAACCATATTGAAAATTGGAAGCAGCAAAAAACTCCTTAATCCCATCGTTGTTGATATCTGCCAAAAATGGACTTACGAAGTAAGGAATGTCCACCGATATGCTATTAGTTGGAAATTTAAGTTCCTGGCTGTTCATCCATGCTGCAGATGAATCTCCTCCATTTCGAAGAAAAATCAAATTTGGCGAAGAAATATCACCGATCACCAGATCATAGTCACGGTCCTGGTCCCGATCCCAGGCTAAAAGTGTAGAGCCTGCATGTCTTACTTCAAGGCCGGATGAAAGTCCCGAGGCGCATTTATCCTTGCTGAGACTTAACGTGATCTGATCAGAAAAGCCATTTTCGAGTATTTTACCAAAACAAAAATCACCTACAACAAAATCAAATTGGCCTGTAGCCAAGCCCTTCTCTGTAGCCAGGTTTTTGTACCAAACTATAAGCCCACCACCAGGCTCATAACTCAATATATCCAGATCACCATCGCGATCAATGTCCTCGACTGCCGGATAATCCGCATTGCTTACATAGACATTGATTCGGCTGGATCCTGAAGTATAATAAAGTATGTTAGCCCTATCAATAGGAAAGCTTCGTTTAGTAAAACTTAAGGTTTTGCCACCGACACTGGCATCGTACACTTCTATACCCGCCAACCCCGGAGTGGTAGAATAACTAAATATATCTGCGAGACCATCATTGTTATGATCTTTCATCACCACCCAATCGTGTACTTTGGGAAATATAGATTTGAATGTGGCGTCATAGTTTAATTCTCCATCAGAAATAAAGGGCATCCAAACTCCTCCGCTTCGGTCAAAAATGACTACATCTTGTTTTTGATCTAGATTGAGATCAGCATTCATGATCTGAGGAGTGTTCATACCTCCGGTCCATGGATACTTCAACTGATGGGTGCCTACCATAACTGGAGGAGAGATTGGTTTAAAGTGTTGGCCAAAAGCTGTGGCTATGGCGCACCACCCTATCAAAAATAAAAAACCAAATCGAAGCTCAAAATGCATGATACAAAATTAAACGAAATAAGTCAGGCCGGTATTTTAAGATCAATAACAATTGGAGCATACCCAGGTCATAAAACTTAATGTGAGTACACAAAATAGCGCAGAATCAACCTAGATCTTAAAAATTGGTTAATTAGTCGATTTAAAACCGGTATTACGTTCTTACAATCTTGGTTATGTTAATTTTGAAGATGCAATTTCGTATTTCGGTTTGCCTGTTTTTACTTGGTCTCGGTCTTAACCCAAGCATAGTAGGACAATCCATCTCTGGTCTTGTTCGTGATGAAACCAATGTGCCACTCCCCTATGCGACCATTCAAGTAACCAAAACCAATAAAGGTGCAGTGACCAATCAGGATGGATTTTTTCAGATCCAAATAGATCCCGGTACCTACAATTTTAGATTTCAGTATGTGGGCTACCGCATAAAAGACACCACTATAGTCGTGGGTACAAAAGACATTTCAATCAAGCTGAATCTTAGAGCTGAATCTTTAACCTTACCTACGGTAGTCATAGACGGATCCAACGAAGACCCCGCCTACACCATCATGCGAAGAGCGATCGCTAAGGCATCTTACCATGCCAATCAAATCAATAGTTATTCTGCAAGAGTATATATCAAAGGAAGTGGAAGGCTGCTTAAAATTCCATTTTTGTTTAAAAATCGAATCAAAAAAGAATTAGCTAAAGAAGGTATAGACTCTACGGTAGCTTTCACACAAGAATCCGTATCCCGGCTCCACTATAAGCGACCGGGGCAATATACAGATACGGTCCTATCCATCAGAGCTACAGGGGATGACAATAATACAAGCCCAATGGGTTTTGTCAATAGTAGTTTTTATGATCCCAAAGTATCCGGTGCAGTATCTCCGCTGGCACCCAATGCATTCCAGATTTATAAATTTGAATACTTGGGTTTTTTTGAAGAACATGGCGCTATCATCAATAAAATAAAAGTCACTCCTAAAAGCAAAGGTGACCAGGTATTTGAGGGAACCATTTACATAATAGATCAAGTCTGGAATATCCACAGCCTAAACCTGCTGACATCTATCTGGGGTATTGAATTTGCAATCAAACAAGTATTCACACCGGTGCAAGGGGAGATCTGGATGCCTCTGGATCAAATCTATGATGTCGGTGGCAATGTATTTGGATTTGGATTTGAATACAAATATCTGGCACACCTATCGGACTATAAAATCACCATCAATCCGGATATCAGTGTTCCGCTCATCGTACTCGATGACAAAGTAGATAAAGAAGAATCAGTAGAAGCGAACAAAAAAATAAACAATAGCAGTAATCCACTTCAAATCAAAGACCTGGATATGAACCAGGAGCTCAGTGCCAAGCAGTTGCGCAAAATGATGAAACAGTATAAAAAACAGGAGTTAGATAGCCTGCCAGAGTCAGAAACCATTAGTATTAATAGCACGGAGACTCACCAGACCATAGATTCAATGGCCAATAAAAGAGACTCCCTGTATTGGGATGAGATCAGACCGGTTGCCCTCACGGAATACGAATCCAAAGGATATACCAGGATGGATAGCATCACCAAAGTAGAAAAAATAAAAGAAGAGGAAAACAAAAGAGATTCCTCTTCCGTAGAGATCAATATTGGCTCCGACGGCACAGAATTGAAGGTGAATAAGACATCAAAAAAATTTAAATTAAACCATCTTATTGTTGGCAGCAATTACAATTACAACAAGGACAAAAACTACTTAACCCTGTTCCCGCTCGCTAATAAACTTAATTTTAATACGGTAGATGGCTATCATGGAGCTTTGTCCATGGAATTAGGCAATAAAGGAAAATCAAAATCATCCACTTTGTGGAAAATAAGACCAGAGATTGGATATACCTTGGCTCGAAAAGTCCTGACTTATGAACTTACCACGAGTATTGCATCCCGCAATAATAAAAAGGACCCGGATTATAATCCCTGGAAATTAGTTATAGCAGCTGGAAAGGTACCGGTATCGTATACCCCATATCTGACAAGAAATAACTATTTCAATACTTTTTATTCCTTGTTTTTTAGAAAAAACTATTTGAAACTTTATGATAGCCAATATGTACGAGCTTCATTCGCACAGACCTTGTCAAAAAAATTCAGCTTTGCTGCCACTGCCACTTTTGATTCCAGGATGCCGCTGGTAAATCATTCTACCGCAGGTATAGCAACCAGAAAAAAGGCTTATACAAGTAATATCCCTACCGTATCGGAGCTTAATCCGGGAAGTATAACCGCTAACATGGCATTTATCACTGAAGTCTCTGCTATTTGGAAACCATTCCACAGGTTTGCTATTCGCAACGGGTACAAAATAAAAGATCTTTCGAAATCACCCACTATCTCTTTGTTGTATAAAAAAGGATGGGAGGTATCAGATGGCCAGTTTGATCAGGCTCAGATTGGGTTTAAGCATCATATTAGTGTCGGAGCAGGTGACGATTTTGATTATGATCTTGTAGGAGGATCGTTTTTGGGCACTTCGCCTAAATATGTACAAGATTTTGCGCATTTTCCAGGTAACCAATATATCTTTTCACCCTTAGACCCTGTAAAATTCTTCCGGGCTTTGGATTATTTTGAATATAGTACCAATGCTCAGTATTTAAGTTTCCTGGGCAACTACCAGTTTAGAAGATTTATTCTTTCATCATCACCTTGGGTCAGAAAAAAAGGGATTAGAGAAAATCTCATTATCAATGCACTTTCTACCACAGATCATCCTTTGTACAGCGAACTTGGTTATGGCATCAACTACATATTTAGGGTATTGAGAGTAGAAGGCGTGACCACCTGGCAAGATGGCACCTACCAGGGATTTAGATTCCGTTTTGGATTGGCGACAGGGTTTGATAATTTGTTTAAGTTTTAATGAGAATATCCCATCATAGCCATCTATTTTAGTAACTGGTTTTGGGAATAAATTTCTTCCCTACTTTATTGGCCTCTAAGTCAAACACTTTACCGTTCTATTCCTTCATTTCAGGATATTTCTGTAGGTTTATCGAACTAAATCATTTAATCCAGCATCGATACATGTTCAAATCACTTACACGTAAAAAATCTATAGAATCCATCATGGCATCTTCCCGGGCTCAAGATGCTACCGAAGGGCATGGTGTAACCGGATTGCACAGAGTACTCACCGCCAGAGACCTTACTTTTTTTGGAATTGCCGCGATCATTGGCGCTGGCAGCTTCAGCAGTCTTGGCGGAGCAGTTTTTGCAGGAGGTCCGGGAGTGGTTGTCCTGTTTATTTTATGTGGGATAGCTTGTGGATTTACTGCTTTCTGCTATGCAGAATTTGCCAGCCGGGTACCGGTAGCAGGCAGTGCTTATACATACGCATATGCTTCCTTTGGCGAATTGATGGCCTGGATCATCGGTTGGGCTTTACTCATGGAATATTCAATTGGCAATATTTATGTTTCTTTTTCATGGAGTGATTATTTTACCACACTTATGGGCAAGTTTGGAGTCCATATACCAGACTACCTCGCCTGTAGTTATAAAGAAGCTTCGATCGCAGTAAAAGCCGGCGATAACATCCCTGATCTGATCAATGCCTGGAACACAGCTCCGCAAATAGGCGGTCTTAGATTGATCATGGATCTGCCAGCATTTTTAATCAATATTGCCATCACTTACCTGGTGTATCGGGGAATGAAAGAAAGTCGCAATATCAGCAATGTCATGGTGGTTTTAAAATTGGCTGCAATCGCTTTGGTCATCCTGGTAGGAGGTTATTTGATTTTTGCAAATGACCTTTTTCATAACTGGACACCCCCAAATGCATCAGGGGTACGTTCGTTCATGCCCAACGGATTTGGCGGAGTATTGGCGGCGGTGAGCGGCGTTTTTTTCGCCTATATCGGATTTGATGCTGTAAGTGTATTGGCAGAGGAGGCTAAAGATCCGCAAAAGGATCTGCCCAAAGGTATGATTACATCCTTAATCATATGTACTATCGTCTACATCATTCTTTCATTGATTTTGACCGGTGCGGTTAATTTCGAAAAATTTGCAGGTATTGGTGATCCACTAGCATTCATATTTGAAGAAGACAATCTTAATGTCAGCTGGATGGTGACCTTAATTGCATTTATAGCCGTGGTAGCCATGACCAGCGTATTACTAGTCTTTCAAATGGGGCAGCCGAGAATATGGATGAGCATGAGCAGGGACGGATTGTTGCCACCAGCATTTCAAAAAATACATCCAAAGTATAGAACACCCTCCTTTGCTACTATTGTCACCGGATTCGTCGTAGGTCTTCCGATATTTTTTACGGATAAAAATTTTGTGCTGGACTTCACCAGTATTGGTACTTTGTTTGCCTTCGTGTTAGTATGTGGAGGTGTTTTATTGTTGCCAGAAAAGCCTAAAGTCAAAGGACAATTTCATCTCCCCAATATCAACAGTCAGTACATCTTTCCAATATTGATCATCAGCACTATCATTGGACTCAGTTTAAGAAAAGGAGGCTATTTTAGTGAACTTCTCAATGGTGATTTTTCGGACCACAGTGAAGGTGCCGGACAAGAATTATTCAACTTTCAGTCGATTTCGGTTAAAATAGCTACTATTATATTTTGGTTGACCTGCCTGATTCTCTCGGTATTTGCATATTTAAAAAAATTCTCCTTAATACCTCTTTTAGGATTGGTATCATGCCTGTATTTGTTGACAGGAATGTCAGGCTCTAATTGGTTGTGGTTTTTCGGTTGGTTTGCTGTAGGGTTGATCATCTACTTCGCTTATGGGTATAAAAAGAGTAATTTAAATACAAGTACAGTTTAAGCTTTAGTTGGGTTTTATAACATACTTCATTTGGAAGGTTAGTCCTGTTTACTCAACTTATGATATATTGAAGTATAATATAATACACCGAAGGACATAACAGGCATCCAAGCCCGGTATAAAAAGTAGCAGTAATAGAACCATAAGGCACCAAAGCCGGATCAGTTGCTGCCAGACCTGCTGCTACCCCACTGGTAGTACCAATCATTCCCCCATAGATCATAGCGGTATGAGGATTGTTTAGTCCAATCATACGAGCGACCAATGGTGTACCAATAGTGACCAGGATACTTTTGATTACACCGGCAGCAATGCTGATGGTGATGACTTCAGAGTTGGCTCCCAAAGCACCACCGGTCACAGGCCCTATCACAAAAGTGCAGGCCCCGGCACCAATAGTTGCCATACTGATCGCATCACGGTAGCCCAGGAAATAAGCAAGGATAGAACCAATGATGAACGAAACAGACAATCCCACGGTCAATGAAATAAAACCTGCAATACCAGATTTTTTAATTTTTTCAAAATCCGCCCCCATTGCTGTTGATACGATCGTAAAATCTCTGAACATAGCCCCTCCAAGTAAAGCAAAACCTGAAAATATTTTAACATCAGCAATGCCATTTTTGCCTCCCGTGAAGACACCGCCAATATAGGCGAGTATCAAACCTATAAAGATGGCGATAGCAGATCCGGGAATTTTATTACGAAGAAACTTTTTGGCCACCCAATAAGAAAAATAGATGAGTCCTCCTACACAAAGCATGGCCACTACAAACCCGTATTTTGAAAACAAGGTGCCCATCATACCAAATCTTTCATTTTATTTTGGATATGAGGGGAATGAGCAAGAAACAAGCAGCCGTAGGCAGGATACCAGCCAGGATGGCTATCATACCGCCGGATAAAGCAGATGCCACATTCTGAATAGAAGCCATGGCCACAATCACAGGAATATACATATTGCTCCAAAACAATATACCGCGCTCCATCTCAATCGAGAATAATTGTCGCTGACGCATCCAGTGATGCACGAAGATCAGTATGAGCATGGCGAATCCAACCCCGCCGACATTGGCGTCTATACCCAACCAACTTCCTAACATTTCTCCTATCATCTGACCCAGCATAAAACTTCCTGCCAGGATGGCTACTCCATATATCACCATGTTAAAACATTTTTTTTACATCCATTTTGATGACCTTGCCCATTGCATTTCTGGGTAACGAATCTACTATTAAATATTTTCTTGGAATACGATAAGCTGGTATTTGTGTACGCATCCATGCGTCCAAAACTTCAATATTAAATCCATCAGAAACCTTGGGAATCACTGCTGCAGCAACCGTTTCACCCCATTCTTCATCATCAAGACCCACTACTGCACAATCTACAATGGAGTCATGCAACCTCAATGTTTCTTCGATCTCCAGCGCTGAGATTTTATAACCTCCTGATTTAATGATATCGATTGAATTTCGACCCAAGATCTTATAATATCCAGCGGTTAGCATTGCGACATCCCCTGTTCTAAACCAACCATCATCTGTAAAACTTTTCTTTGTTTCCTCAGGCTTGTTCCAATATTGAAGGAACACATTTTTGCCTCTTACCTGGATTTCTCCAATGGATTCTTCTTCGACTACCTGACCGACTTCGTCTACTATCCTAACTTCAACTCCCGTCAAGGGTAAGCCAATATGTCCGGCCTTCCTGACCCCTTCATAGGGATTGCTTATAGCCATGCCTATCTCTGTCATCCCATACCTTTCCAATAAGGTGTGACCACTGATGATCTGCCATTTTTCTAAACACTGATAGGTAATGCGGCAGAACCCGACACCATCAATCTGAATTGGCTCATGATATTTGTCAAGGCATTTCTTTCATTCAAACTGTATTCTTCGAAAGCAGTAATCAACTTAAAATATATAGTAGGCACTGCCATAAATACATTGATATGACCTTCCATAAATTTTCGAAAAACTTCCTTTGCATCAAATGGATGCAAAAACTCCACAGTCGCCCCACACCAAAGAGCACAACACACCACATTGATGATGCCATGCACATGATGCAGTGGCAGTACGCAGAGTATATGATCCTTAGCTGTCCAGTGCCAGGCTTGTATTAAAGTGAGCACTTGTGACTCAATATTTTGATGCGTGGTGACCACGCCTTTGGGTTTGTTGGTGGTACCACTGGTATAAAGGATCATCGCCATTCGGTCCGGTGTGATATGTGGCAAGGTTTTAATTTCTGAAGATAAATTGCCATCCAGGCAAATTATCCTTACTTCAGAATGTAGGTATATACTTTGTATAATCGATAGATAAGTTGGCGAAACCAATATGATGGAAGCAGCAGTATCTTCTAAGACATACTGCAATGAAGGTGCCGGATGCGACAGACATAAAGGAACAGCTACGCCTCCTGCCATCCATATCCCAACAAGGGAAGCAACATAATCGAGCCCTGGATCTACCATAAAGGCTACCCTTGCTTCTAATAAGTCGTCCAATTCACCCAATAAAGTCCTTGCTAAACCTTCAGCAGAACCAAAGACAAAAGCGTAATTATAATTATGACCGTGACTTATGACAGCAGTGTTGAACGCAACAGTCGGGAGACCATCAAATAGCTTATTCATAGTCTTTATCTTTTTTTTTAATCTTGCAAGAATAAATCTAATCAGGTGAAGACATTTGCAAGCATCTACTTCAGGCTCAATCTTTAGCTATCATCCTATAACTTGTCACTACGCCTCTAATCAATGAAGAACTAAATCCCTGGTGCTCCATTTCGTTAAGACCTGCTATGGTACATCCCTTTGGAGTGGTGACTTTGTCTATTTCGGATTCAGGATGAGTATCTCGGGTAAGTAAAAGCTCTGCGGCACCCTTCACGGTTTGAGCGGCAATCAGGCTGGCCACCTCAGAATTAAATCCGATTTCGATGCCTGCTTGAATATTGGCTCGGATATAACGCATAGCGTAGGCCGTTCCACAAGCACCCAGGGCAGTAGCGGCTTCCATCAGTGTTTCATCAATGATGGCTACTTTCCCCAATTTTTGAAATAAGCTTTGGGTATAATTCATTTGATCTTTGGTAGCACCTTGCCCACTGATACAGGTCATGCTTTCTCTGATAGCAATAGCTGTATTGGGCATCGCACGAATGATCGATACTTTTTTCTTTAATGCCGCCAAAATAGATGCAGTGTCTACCCCTGTGACTACTGAAATGAGCAAATGTTTGGTAGGCGAAAAGGCAGTAGCTACGCTCTTTAGCAAAGCAGGTACCTGGTATGGTTTTACAGCAAGTATGATGATTTCCGAAGACTTGATCGCTTTTTTATTGTCATCCATAATCGTGACGCCACGATCACTCAGTTCTGTCAGCACATTCGGATTCCGTCTAGTGACGATGAGGTCCTTAGGCTGAACAAAGGTACTTGCTAATAACCCTTCAGCGATAGCAGTACCCAGGTTGCCACCCCCTATAATTGCAATTTTTTTCATCTTAAATAATTATTGAAGAGTAACATGTTTTTTCTTCCACCAAAAATAAAATGGCACACCGGTTAAAATCAACAAGATACCTGTCAATGCCTCCATGGGTCTTTGTGATGGTGTGTAAATAAATAGTGCCAGACAAAATAAAACAAAGATGGCCGGCACAAAAGGATAACCTACCACTTTATATGGCCTTTCTCTCGTTGGATCCTTTTTACGCATTACAAAAACACCAAATGCCGTAGCACCATAAAATAAAAAAGAAGCAAAAATCAACATATCAGTGAGTTGATCAAAACTCCCGGAAAACAATAATATAACTGACCAAAGACATTGGATCCAAAGCGAATAGGATGGTGTCTTATGTTTTGGATGCACATATCCGGCTTTCTTAAAAAAATATCCATCACGTGCCATTGCATAATAAATCCTCGAAGCCATCAGTATAGTAGCATTGGTAGCATTAAACGTGGTGACTAAGATTAAACAGGACACAAACAAAGCACCCGCTCTACCCAAATAAATCTCTACGATATCAACCGCAGCTATACCGGAACCTGTTTTTTGCCTGGCGATTATATCGTCAATTGGCGAAATATAATGATATACAAAATTGATCAAAAGGTATATCGATATCACGATCAAAGTACCAATCAACAATGAAAGGGGAATATTACGTTGAGGATTTTTAATCTCACCACCCAGGTAACCAACATTATTCCAGCCCTCATAAGCCCAAAATGCTCCTAGCATCGCAGTAAATAATAATGCCAGGAATCCACCAGAAAAAAATGATCGAGGCACAAAGCTGGCCGCTGGCGTAGTGATATGCGACCAAGACCCCTGAGCGCTGATGATACCTGCGATGATCAAAAACAACATGCATGCTACCAGCGTAAAAGTGAGTCCGCGCGACACATTTTCACCAAGTTTTAACCCCTTAAAATTGATGAAAGTGAGTCCAATCAATAATGCAGCGGCTATCAACTTGACTGTAAGGTTATCCAAAGGATGTAGAATGCCCAATAAGGTAAAATCGCTGTCACCAATAGCTGGAAACTTTATTAAATGATTTAGTGATTCTGCAAAAACGTAAGCAATAGAGGCAATGGAGGCTGATCGGATTGCGGCAAAACACCCCCAACCATACAGAAATGCAAAAAAAGGATTGTATATCTTTTTGAAATAAGCATATTCTCCACCACTGTCTGCAAACATACCGGCGATCTCTGCATTGCTTAGTGCACCAAACAAACTAATCATACCTGCCAGAAGCCATGCTAACAATACGTATCCCGGCATCTGCAACGATTCGGACATAGGGGCAACTTTTTTAAACACCCCTGACCCTATAATCGCACTGATCACCAGGACTACACAGGATAGTAAACCCAATGACCTATGAAGCGTCGCCTTTTGATTTTCCATATATTCAATTAATTATATAAAGTTTATTTTGAGGATTGATAGGCCCGGGAGATTACTTGTGACAGTGATTGATTTTCAATTTTACTAGTCACCCAACTGATGATATCCAGATATATAAATGCCTGTTGTTCATAATGGTCATCACTCAATGCTAAAAGTTCGGGCAAAAAAGCTGCAAATAATTCTTTTTCTTTAAAACTATCTGCATTGACTAATCGATTAAAAAAATGAAGAATTGCTTTTTGTACTTTATTTAGATCATGACTTTTCTTGAGAAAATAATTGCTGGATCTGACCAAA
>OCTV010000234.1_pt1 | contig 22199 bp, 9 predicted proteins | sample 1539101 | NCBI WGS metagenome assembly OCTV01 (sample SAMEA3991422, study PRJEB22521) | metagenome | biome: anthropogenic terrestrial biome; feature: sewage plant; material: sludge | place: Sweden | collected 2012-09-26 | reverse complement strand
CTTGCCGGTTGACAAGTGAACCACAAGCCGTTGTTCTGGCATATTGTAGCCCACGATTTAAAGGTGCGCACAGCGTTTTGTGGCATCTTATATACGTTCTTCGCCGTATCATATTGGCAAGAGAGCGAAAGATTGAGGCAGACATAAGGTTTTACCTCAGCAGGAATCAAGTCTATAATCTTCTGTGGGTCTGCTTTGTTCCATACATCCACATGTACAAGCCACAATGGATGTTTAGAATCGATAGGTCGACGCTCTTGAGCCGAAACAATTTGTGCTGAAAGTAGAATCAGCGCCATGAGTAAAAAAGGTACAATATTTTTTTTCATTATTTATTTTTTCAGTATTCTTAGGTCCAATATGATATATTATCATATTTTGATAATTATCAAATCTATTTTTACACGATTATTAATATTAGTGCAAAGTAACAAATAATAAATATCGTAGAAGAATATAAATGTTACTTTTTTCTGCTTTATTTAAAATAGTACATCGCAGTGCCGACCCATGATGGGTCTGACACACTGCGAGTACCAACTGAAAACCAAAATTATAATTACTTATCTATCCATTCAGTCGTCACGGATTGCAGTCCATTTGCGATACCTGCATATGTAGCTCTGCGATTGAAATTCTGATCCCAGAAACCGATCGTATAACCATCGGTTCCATTGAATGATACCAGTGATATACCATATCTCTGTGACTGAGGAACTATGGTCATATATTGAGATATGACGTAGTTGTAATAGTCGGACATCGCTTTCAACTGATCAATTGTCAGATCGGCAATCTTTACACGGAGACCTCCTGCATCAGTCATAACCATATCCAGTCCTGACAGACGTACTTGCAAACCTGTTGCTGCAAGAGCTTTAAGCATGTTGCTGACACCCTGTTTGCTGGTCGCCAGATTGGCCGCATTATAAACCAGATGCATTTCGGCATTCACACCTTGGAGGGCTGCACCGGCCGTATTCCATTGTTTCACCATCGTACAGAAACGTTCCAATTTAACAGCATCGTTCTCCAGATTGTAATCACTGTAGAACAACTTCAGGTCAGATTTGAACGAACGAGCCATTTTCGAGATATCACTTACATAATTGTCACCGAGGTATTCATTCCAGTAGAACTTGCTTCCGCTAGCATCTATTTTGGAGCTCATGAGAACATCTTCATTGCTGCCACCGGCGATGGCATCACTGGCGATAATCCATGTATTGATATCACTGCCATAGTTGGATAACGTAGTCTTAAAATATGAATTCAACGCTTTGGTGACATCTGCCTTCTTCTCAGCAGCCGGTCTTGCCTCATAATGTCCGGGGTTAAAGTAGTTGCCCGTGACTTTTATATTGTCGATGTAGAAATTGGATGCACTGACCACTTCTCCAATACCTAATTTAAATGTAGTGCATTTCTTCTGATCGGCACTGAGGTTTAATTTAGAAAAATCGATTTTCATTTTTCCTCTGCCCCATTCATCCTTTCCTATGCCTGCAGCTGCAGCTGTTCCCGGATTATATTCGCTGACGACACCGGCTGCTTCGACTTTCACGATTCCTTGTACGATCCATCCTCCTCCGTAAGTGCGATAGTCGTATTCACCGGATACCAGGTCGCCTAATGTCATGTTCATAGGGAGCGTGACGTCAAGCCATGTATGACCGAATGCAGCAGTGTAATGGATGCAATGTCCTGAAACATTGTCAGGATCTTCTACGACCTCGCATGTAGAACCGTCCCATCCGGGTAACAGTGTTCCGAGGGCATCTTTTTCGAAATCGAAGAGAGTAAAGTCGCCTACAGTCTGTACTCCCGGTACATAGGTGTCGGCAACAATATTTTTCATGTATGTAGTCTGTGTATTCGATGGTGAACAGAGGGATGGACCGAACAAAGATAATCCATTCTCTTTCGCATCATCGACGGCAGAGCGTGCTTTTGTAGAGTCGACAGCCCCCGTACTACTGTTCACTACTAATGAATGTGCGAATACATCATTAAGAGTGGCTTCTGTAAAATTACTGATCAGTTGACTGTATTTAGTACTATGGGCTGTAACATCACCGGAAGCTACTTCCGCACCAATCTGAATACCACCGCCATAATTTTTAAGTACATCAAACTGACTTACAAATTCAGTTAAGGCAGCATTGTCCGTCTTTGTTGCCTGGAAACCGTCTTTATATTCGTCGGCACAACCGACGAATATAAAAGACAGGACACTTGCGATAAAAATATTTTGTATTTTCATATAGCGTTTTATTATTTAACTGTGAAATACTCTGGTTTTATGCCACGGTTACGCACGACCATCGTATCTGTTGTAGCAACAGTTGTAGCTAATGTCTGTGACTTAACAGTGTAATTGAGGTAAAGGGCATTACGATCTATGCCGCCCATGCTTTCTTTCTCCCCTTTAATTACGAATGAACCGGTTCCGGATACTTCGAATCCATCTGTTTCCGTACTTACAGAGCATACTCCATTATCATTGAAAGTGAGTATCAGAGTGCAATTATGATCTTTACCTGCAGCATCTTTCACTGCAATGACCATCAGAGCCTTATTTAAGGCACCGGTCGTGACGGTTTGCAGTTCATCATTTTCCACATAAGTGGCATGACGGACATTCGTGGTCGTTCCGGATGCCGTGGTTATCTTATCCACGCCTCGTCTCAGATATATACCCTGCCATGGATTAACATATTTAATGGCATACAACACAAAATTTTTGTCGGACAATATACTGTCTGCCCCTTTTACACTGTTCAACTTTACAGGTATGACATAATTGCATGACAATGATTTGGCATCAGCAAAGAAGGCATCCGTAAGTTGAACCTTTAATCCCCCCTGTATCTTACCGGACGGTATCACCATACTCTCACTTACCAGATTGTAATAAGATGTAGGCATTACCTGTATGGCTGTACCATCAGAGAACGATAGTCCACTGCAAAGGGTAGGGTCAATGGTATAATCAAGATATATATCATGATCATTACTATAAGATCCACCTGTGGCAGCATTGATACTAACAATATGTTGATTGTCGTTGGTCAGGTCTACCTCCAGATCTTCACCCAATTCTACTGTTCTTAGTGGATACTGATTAGCGAAATACACTGTGGTATAGTCGAAATCGTCAAATTCATTATCCCCACTATGGCATGCTGTCGTAAGTGCCAATACACCAAGAGCCATGCCCATTATTTTTATAAAAGTCTTCATATCAATAAGAATATTTTTTATTTTTACCATCCTTTATTTTGCAGTAAGTTACTGTATTTCAAAGTTTCAGAATAAGGTATAGGACCATAAATCATGTAATCTTCGTACGAACGTTGCTCTACACTGTTCAGAAGGGTAAATGTGTTTGTATTCCAGTCAATACCACGGGCCGTCTCTGTGATGTCGGCTTTCCAACGGCGCAGATCCCAGAAGCGGAAACTTTCGAAGCATAGTTCCAGTCGGCGTTCATTTCTGATCAGTTCACGCATCTTATCTTTGCTTGCGGCACATTCTTCCAGATATTCGTCATTTGTAATGCCCGCACGCTTACGTATAGCTTTGATTACATCGTATGCTGAATAACTGTGCGAACCGGATGCTTTAGGTCCATAAGCTTCGTTGGCAGCCTCTGCATAGTTGAGATACATCTCTGTATAGCGCAGACGTGGAGTATATCTTGATACACCAGTGATAGAAGTAGGATTGCGGTTCACTTTCATATTCAGACGTTTCTTCATATAATATCCTGTACGGGTAGATGTCTCCTTGACATTAATACCGTCGTCGGTTCCCATCTGGCTACCGGTACTTATGACAGTATTGGCAGGTCCTTCTTTCGCACCGTTATATATAATATATTGTGCTAAACGCGGATCGCGGCCATTATAAGGGTTGTTTGCGTCATATCCGCTTCTCTTGTCGCTGATAGGATAACCGTTAGCCATAGGGAATGCGTCAACGAGATTCTGGGTAGGATTGATATATCCGCTTCCATAGAGAGAAGGAGGATAATTGCTTGACTCCTGATCGCTGTTGCTTGTTGCCAGATTCTCACGCCAGATAATTTCGGCTGGATTGGAACCTTCTTTGATATTGCCTATCTCCGTATCGTTAGTATAGAAAGTGACACCCGTCGAAGATAATCCGGCAGGACCGTTCACATAATCTAGCACTTTGGCAGCCGCATCAGCAGCATTCGCCCATGTATAAGTGTTGGATGCATCCTGGAAGGCAGGGCTGGCAGCCAAGAGGAACAAACGTGAACGGAATGATTTTGCAATCAGACCATTTACCAACTGACGGGCTTTATTACCCATGGCAATGTTGTATAAGTCGGGATTGGTAACGATCGAACGATATTTTGCCGGTATTTGGTCGGCTGTCGTGATATTACCGTAATCATTCGGTAGCAGAGCTTCTGCTCTGTCGAGATCGGCATTGATGGAGTCTACACATTCTTTGAATGTGGCACGTGGTTGGTTGAAATCTGCATCGGCACCAACAAACTTGTTAAGAATCATTATTCCGAGCAAGGAACCATCAGTGGCGAAACCGCTATGAGCCCTTAACAGAAAGTAATGATGGATAGCGCGCAGGCCATAAGCCTCGCCCCGCATACGCATAATCATCAGTTTGTTCACATTGGTATCTTTTACAAAGTGGACTGTATCCACATTCTCGAGGAATATGTTCAGATATTGTATGGCACTGTAGTCGGCTGTCCAACGGTTCATCATGTTGACAGAAGAAGTCCACGAACCTGTAGCCATTTTCAGGTAACCGTCACTTTTGCTATTGGTTACAGCATCATCTGTAGCGACATCACTGTTATCGTAATAGCTGGGAAGGGTGCGATAAGCAGTTACCAAAAAGCCTTGAGCAAAACTTGGCTCTGTCTGCATCTGTGAGATTTCCTTGAAATTTTCAATAGCCGGATCTATCAGATCATCACATGCTGTGAATATAAGGGCAGATGCAAGTATTGTTATAATATTTTTTATTTTCATATCGATAATGAATTTAGAATGTTACCTTTAGTCCGATATTGTAGAATCTGCTTTGAGGAGCAGAACCGACATTCGTTTCCATCAGTTTGTAATTGTTACTTATGGTAAACAAGCTCTCCCCCAGGAAGTAAACGCTCATGGCGCTTATTATCTTGTTGGTGAACAGATGACTCGGTAAATCATAAGTCAACTGTACTCTCTGAAGGTCTAATCTGTCAGTACTGTATCTCCAGAATGTAGAACTCTGGAAATTGTTGCTGTTATCGGTAGTAGTCAGACGGGGATATGTAGCGGTATTGGCTGTCTCTGGTGTCCAGCGGCCCAGAACCACATCACTGTACTTGCTACTGCCTTTTACCCAATAATAAGAACTGTTCTTGATGCCGATAGCACCTGTCTGACCGGTCGCTGAAGCAAACAATGTAAACTGTTTCCATTTCAGAGTCAGGTTTATACCATAGATGAATGGTGCGGCACTCCATCCGGCTTTGCCTAAGTCGACTTGGTCTTTTGAGTCGATTGTACCGTCTCCATTTACATCCTTATATTTTAAGTCACCTGGCTGTACATCTCCGAATGTTTGTTTGGCATGATTTGCAATATCAGTTGCGTCACTGAAGAAACCTTCGCATATATAGCCCCATTGTGTATCAAGGGCATGACCTGCTCTATATTGATAAGAGTCGCTGTAAACTTCATCACGTCGTTTCGCATTCGTCGTAAGTACTTGTCCTGTCAACCCGAGGGTTGCTTCTACCTGACCGATTTTCTTGTTCAGATTAACTGTGAAGTCGAAGCCTTTACGCGTATCCTGATTGTAATTCAGATAAGGAAGGAATGAACCGTTTCCGGAGAAGAAAGCAGGATAGATAGTAGAAGAACCGGTTGTCAGAAGTCCGTCGGTCAGTTGATTGAAGTAGTTGAAATCAATAGTTACCAACTTGTTCAGCAATGAAGCCTCGAAACCTATTCTCCATTCTTTACGCTGTATATAACCCAGGTCCATATTCTCACCACGAGTGGACGTGTTACAGTTACCGCCCTGAGTGGCATCTTCCCATTGATACCAACCACCTTTTTGGTTGTAGTATCCTTTATACATATAATAATCGGAAATGTCAATATCCTGATTCAACACAGCATAAGATGCATTGATTTTTGCGTCATCGACAAATGGCAACGCATTTTTAAACCAAGACTCTTGTCCTAAGCGCCATCCTAATGTGACCGACGGAGATATGGCATTACGTTTCCCTTCCGGTAGTTTTGCCGAATGAACCAATGCTGCTGCCAACTCTGCGTAATACAGGTGGTTGAAATTATATGCAGCACGTAATCCCAAGTTCAGGTTGCTGATTCTGTGGTAAGAAGAACTGGAATGGTCGGCATCTTTTGATTCCTGACGCTGGTAACCCCATCCGATAAGAGAGGCACTTACATTGTGCAACTTGTTAAAGGTATTGTTATAATCAAACTGTCCACGGAATGTCATGGTCTGATTATACGAACTGCTGCCGACATATTCATTAGTGGAATTGGTGTCAGAACCATATTTCGTCAAACCCATTACCATATCCTTACCATTCATATTGCTCCATGTTGGTTCATAAACGGCATATCCTTCTTTCCATGCCTCAGAATAATAATCCCAATAGTCTACACTGAACGTAGCCTTGAAACTGAGTCCTTTAAGCAACATGGACAAGTCTGCATTCACACCTACATCGAAAAGGAAATTACGGTTTTTGTCTTTCACGTATCCGGCCGCAAGCATATCTCCATACAGAGTCGTCTGGTCTGTTGATGTGCCACCCAATAAGTACTTGCCGTCAATGATGTTATTACTGTTCCCGACAATTGTTTTCAGACTGGAATTATTGGTGTCAATCATGTCAATAGGAATCAAAGCCGTATACCAGTTAGGACGAAGAGAGGCTGCTGCGCCCCAGAAATCGCCACGATCTGAATACTGATTATTGATATTGATTCCGACATTGGCAAATGCACTCAACCATGAAGTAATGCGGGCATCAATATTACCACGTACATTAAAAGCCAGATTGTTGTCATTTTTATGATCTCCGTATTTCAGGAAACTGCTATTGTACTGCATGCCGAAGTTGGCGTAGTATTTAGCATTCTCATTACCACCGGTAACTTCCATTGTAGCATCTGTACGATTATACGCCTTTCTCTGATATTCACTGCTGTATAGATCCATATCGGGATAACGGTAGGTATCAGTATGGGATGCTGTGTTGTAGATTTCATCTGCCGAATACTTGGCATTGATTCCATCATTTGCACAAGCCTCATTGTACAGAGACATATATTCAGATGCACCCAGATAATTGGGATAACGTTTGGCAACATAAAAACCTGTATTGGCGTTAGCCTCAATGGTAAGGCGTTGCGCTTTTCCTCGTTTTGTGGTGATAAGTATTACGCCCTTAGCTCCTTTTGAACCATACAGAACAACTGCCGAAGCACCTTTCAGTACAGTTATCTTATCTACCTCTGATGCTTTCACGTTAGATGCATCACGTGGTACGCCGTCAATAAGTACTAATGGAGCTTGACCCCATATATTACCATTGTATCCGCCAATCAGAGATTGAAGTCCGTCAAGACTATAATTATGATAGTCTTTCTTCATCAGTTCGGCAACATTAACCTCACTGACACCGCCCATTAGGTCCTCTTTTGAAGTCTGTCCGAAAGCCACATTTACCAGACTATCTGGCACCTCTTGGGCTTTGGCTATGCCACTGAAAGCAAATAGTGAGACTACAGCCAGTGACATCGATATATTTATGATATTTTTTTTCATATAAATGAATTGTGTATTCTTTATTATATTCTTTCGATTTACCAACCTGGGTTCTGTTTGAAATCTGTGTACATTTTTACATCATCCTTTAAGAATGGGAACCAGTAATGCTTTTCAGTAAACTTACGTTCAGATAATACTTCCTCACGTAAATTCAGGACATGACCGTTTTTGGGATCCGCAAATCTTACATCGTTGGTTTGGTCTGTGGCTCTGTCAAAATATACAGCTTTTTTCTGGGTATAAGGAGCCTTGTCTAGCAGCAGCCATCTACGTAAATCATTGAAACGGTGGCCCTCAAAAGCCAATTCCACGGCACGCTCACGACGAAGTTCACTCATAAATCCATCTAATGATGTTGTATATTCGGCAGCAATATCAGCGACGCCTGCGCGTTCACGTATCTTGTTGACCGCTGCTAATGCACTCATGGTATAGTTGCTGGAAGTAGATGTAGGCGATCCGTATCCCTCTGCCACAGCTTCGGCATACATCAGGTAGACATCAGCCAGACGAATCATGCTAAGAGTCAACTTGTTATTATCTTTATAGCCATCCCAGTCGTTCATATACTGACTGTCGAATTTCTTGTTGAGATACCCTGTAAAACAGTCTTTGGATGCTGTTGCCACACGATATTTTCCACCTTCGTAGAGTGAAGCATACTGACGGTTAGGGTCTTTTCCTACCTTTGTGGCATCCAACACACATTTGTCTCCATCGATAACGAAGTCGTTATAGAATCTCGGATCACGGTTACGATACGGATATTCCGGGTCATAGCCAATAGTATCATCTTTCTTGGTGATATCCTTGATAGGTTTTCCGTTTGCCATTCCGAAATAATCTGCATAGTTGGCTGTAGGATAACATTTGATACCGGAACCGCATATTGTAGACGGACGGAAGTCGTTAACCATGTTCCATCTCCAGTCGCCACTGACATTTTCATAGAAAATGGCTTCTTTCAGGCCCGGAAGTTTGTAATTCTGTTTATATGTGTAGAACAACTCCTGATAATTAGAGAAATCAGCCAGTTCATAACGTTGGCTTTCATCGTTCATCTTAAAGAATTCTCCAAATACTTCAGCGGCACGTTTACAATAGTCGGCATTGTATGTAGCACTGCCTGTACTCTCTTTGTTCATCAGAGGAGAACCGGCATAGAGCAGGTCTTTGCCCAAGAAGGCGAGTGCCATTCCTTTATTGATACGTAAGACATTATTACCAGCAGTGGCTTTACCAGCAGTGGTCTGATCCCAGTCTACCGGTAACAGGTCGGCAGCCTTGCGGAAGTCGGCAGCTGCTTTTTCGGCTGTTTCCTGATAGTTAAGACGCGGATATTTCATGACAGCATCAGCTGGAATAGAATGGTCAAGATATGGAAGACCTCCCCAATATTGCATCAACAGGAAATGGTAGAGACCTCTGAAGAAATAGAGTTGGCCTGCTATCAGATTCTTTTCTTCTGTTGTAGCATCAACCATGTTTTCCAGATTTTCCAATCCTAAATTGGCTTTACGGATACCATACCATGACATGCCCCAAAGATGACCTTTGTCAAAGCGGTTTGTCCCTGTTGTTCCCGATGCCCCGGCCTTGAACCATGAGTAGTAACATTCGTTCCAGCCCCAATAGTTGCCTTGGTCTACAGCATAAGAGAAAAGTCGAGTTTCAGCAGGTTGCCAATATTCTTCTTCTCCAAAGTTCCAGCAACTATGGTAATCGCTTGTTGTCATCAGAGGAATACAATTGTATAGTTCTTCTGTAAATCCTTGGAAATTAGTGAAGTTCTTATATGGATCAGTCTCGCTGATATCACTCATTGGTGATTTGTCAAGATAATCCTTGCAGGAGGTAGATGTTGTCAATACTCCGGCAGCAAACATGATTATATATATTATTTTTTTCATAATCGCAATACTATTAGAATGTTATATCCATACCTAAATTAAATCGGCGTACGGTAGGGTAGGCACCAGAACTGGAATAGCCACTGAAATTGGATTCACGGTCGTCTGGCATATCTGTCCAAAGTAGCAGGTTGTCACCGTTAAGATATACGCGAAGAGTGTTCAGTTTCATACGTTTAACCCAGTTGCCATGGAATGTGTATGCGATTTCTGCATTTTTCAGGCGAAGATATGCTCCATCGTAATAATAGCGTGTTCCACTGGCGCTGTTGTCTACAGTAGTTGTCCAACGAGGTAAAGGCAGAGAACCGCTTTGATCAGCTACAGTCCAATACGAACCTTCGTTGAATGCCACGTGTGCTTCACGTTGGAAGGTTGGGAATGTGACCTCACGTGTCACATTTGTTACACCATAAAACTGGAGAGTAATGCTTAGACCTTTCCATTCTGCACCGACTGTTGTACTGAAAGTGTTCTGAGGTGTACTTGTATATTGATATGGTGCCTTATCGTCGGATGTTATCTTGCCATCACCATTAAAGTCAATGACCTGATAGTCTCCAGGTAATTTGGTGCTGTTGTTTGTTTCGCGTTCAGTACTTCCATATAAATCATCCCATGATGTGATATATCCGTAATCAAGGTAAGAACGAACCTGATTGATGGAATATCCCTGACTCTTCAGATATGCCGCCTTCAATTCAGGGTCGTCGGCAAAATTAATTTTGTTTACGGCATGAGTCATATTGAAGTTGGCCCATGTACGGAAATCTCTGTTCCATGCTTTGTTTAGTCTGATAACCATTTCGTAACCATGACTTTCCACTTCGCCAAGATTGGCACTTGGTGCTGTGGCTCCGAAATAGGAAGGGATAGCACGTGAACTGCCGGCGATTAGAATGTCGCTACGTTTGTCTTTGAATATATCAAAGGAACCGGCTATTAAACCTTTTAAGAAAGCGAAATCGAATCCGAGATTGCGTTTTTCAACTGTTTCCCATGACACATTCGTGTTACCAAGTTGACTTTGAGTATATATAGTATAAGGTGAGGTCGAAGCATAGTTGCCCATCTGTGTGTTGCCACCATACGTATAAGTGTCTTTGTACAACCAGCGTCCACTGACATTATCGTCACCAATACGTCCCCATGATGCACGAACCTTCAACATATCGACATATTTGGTTATAGATTTCAGCAGAGGTTCTTCTGTAATCATCCATCCAGCAGAAACGGAAGGGAAAAATGCGAACCGTTTGTCGGAACTGAACTTTTCGCTACCATTGTAAGCTCCGTTTATTTCAGCGAAATATCTCATCGCATAATTATATGTAGCGCGGAATACCCAGTCTTCACGATAGTGGTAGAACTCGGAACCCGTAGCATATTTCTCACGACTGAAAAGCCCCATCGCTGTAACATCATGTTTACCGAACTGACGTGCATAGTTAAGTTGTAACTGATAATATAGTCTGCGGTATGTAGCACCAGTATTTACACTACCACCTTGTGTCGACCAGTTTACAGTTTCGGTATAATCTTCACTTTGCTGATAAGTCACTTCACCGGTATCAGGATTGATCCATTTACGTTGAGGGTCGTTGTATAGGTCATTGATACCACGGCTTTCTTCTATCATCGTATTATCGAAAGAAAGACTTGCTTTGAAGTTTAATCCCTTCGTAATCATATCCAACTGTTGTTGCAAGATGAAGTCGGTCGTAATCTGGGTGTTCGTTTTCTTTTCGTCTCCACTTGTTGCAAGACTTGCTACCGAGTTCGGTACATCGGCGTTACGTGGTGCATACCAACCATAAGTGCCGTCGCTGTAAACAGGACGCATGGCATCTGGTGCCGAATGGTATACAGATGCCCAGTAAGCGCTGGCATCACTACCTTGTCCCCACGGGAAATGGCGCACACCATTGCTTCCAAATAGATTGGCAGAGAACTTAGTTGTCTTTGTCAGATTGAAGTCAAGATTCGCACGCATATTGATACGGTTGTATCCGAATCCGGATGTATATCCTCTTGTATTCTTGAATGTTTTGAAAAGGTCGCCTTCATGAACAAAATCAACGGCTGCAAAATACTTCACGAATTTGGTACCACCTGAGATATCTGCACCAGAATTGTATGACATCGCATAATCATTGAATAATTCGCTTTGCCAGTCAACGTTAGGATATCTGTCCCATTCTTCCTGATTAGCAGGATAACGGTATTTGTTGATGGTCTGTTTCGGTTTGTAACTGCCCCACGCGTTGGGAGAGACAGCAAGTTCGCGCTCTACAGTCTGGTTTAGCAACATGAAAGTGTCGTAAGAGTCAAACTTTTCGGGTAATTTTGATACGACCTTCATAGTAGCATTAGCCTTAACATGAACGCTTGCCTTACCTTCGTGACCACGTTTGGTGGTGATAAGGATGACACCATTCGCACCTTTGACACCATATACGGCTGTGGCAGACGCATCCTTTAATACAGATATACTTTCTACAGATGCGATATCAACAGTATTCATCGGACGTTCTACACCATCAACCAATACCAGAGGGTCACTGTTGTTCCATGATGTTTGGGCACGGATGATTATTTTTGGATCTTCTTCACCAGGCATACCTGTAGAAGAAGATGTTATAACACCCGGGAGGTTACCCGTCAGGGCCTGACCTAATGATGGAACACCCGAATAACGTTCGAGCGTTTTGGCATCAGTCTGCGTGATGGCTCCTACCACACTCGCTTTCTTCTGTTGACCGTAACCTACGACAACAACTTCATTCAGTTGTGCATTGTCTTCTTCAAGAGTTACTTTGATATTACGGCTGTTTCCTATCTTCATCTCTTTTGTTTTCATACCTATGTATGAGATGACGATAGTAGTATTGGAATTCGGTACTGTTAAAGTGAATTGACCGGACAGGTCGGATACAGTGCCGGTATTTCCTCTACCTTTCACTATGACCGAGGCTCCTATAATAGCCTCATTGTTTTTGTCAACGACTGTTCCTCTTATGGATATACCGCTTTGGGCATATATGCCGATATTACATAAGAAAAGTAATATGAGCACAGGAACAAATCCTTTAATTAAATGTTTTACATTTTCCATCGTTTAAAAATTAATACATTAATAGACTTCGATTGCAGTTCTTCATAATTTTGAATTTTGATTTAACTGTCGTTTGGATAATTTTTGGTTGTTGGTATCATTTATTTTGGTATTTGGTTATAAAAAACTTTGCAAAATTATAATATCTGTTATTATAATACAAAATCGGATGTTACATAGATTTCTAAACTTGTTACATCTTTATTTTCTGTGGCCGTAAATACGATTTTTTCAGTTCTCCACGATTTATAGGAACCTTTTGTATCGGCATTTCGAGATTTCCGCTGATAAAATTCCTGATACAAAATCCAAGTGCTTCACAGCACCTGGATTTCTAATGTGTCTTAAATTATTTCATTAATCTGGATGCCTCCAGTATTAATAATGCAAAGATATGAACTAAATAATTACCTCTAACTTTTTCTTATTACATGAATTTCTAAGTATGTATCATATTTATTTCCCCCAAAATATAATGCAGATTTTATTCCCGTCGCCCGAGAAAAATTGCGCTTAAGGGAAATAAATTATCCTTGAAGAAGAAATAATTTCCCTTGAAGCAAAATTTTCTCGCGCAGCGGTGCCAATGTATAAATAATCAAAAAAAGGAATGCTTTTATTGCTTATTGCGAATTATTTAGTACCTTTGCGAGAGGTGTTTAGAGTAAATCTAATTAAAAACATAACTATGATGGGAAAGAATAAAAAAGGTGGCAAAAGGATGTCGAAGAAACAGTTGGTAGAAGCACTGCAGAATTTCTTCGAAAGTGGTGCCAACGAGACATATAGCTTCAAACAAATTTTCAAATCATTGCATTTGGATACTCATCCGCTGAAAATGCTGGCGATTGACATTATGGAAGAGATGGCTTGGGATGATTATCTCAGTAAAGTTTCGGAAAATTCCTATTGCCTGAACATGAAAGGACAAGTGCAGGAAGGTAAGTTTGTGCGCAAAAGTAACGGCAAAAACAGTTTCCTGCCCGATGATGGCGGCAAGCCTGTATTTGTAGCCGAACGTAACTCGATGTTCGCTCTGAACGGCGACCGCGTACGAGTAGCCTTTATGGCGCGCCGGCAGAACCATATCAAAGAGGCTATGGTCACAGAGGTGCTCAGTCATGCCAAGGATACCTTCGTCGGTAAACTGAAAGTTGATAAGGATATCGCTTTCTGTATTACGGAGAGTAATCTTTTCGTTCACGATATTATCATTCCAAAACGTAAACTGAAAGGTGGAAAGACGGATGATAAGGTGGTGGTGAAAATCACACAATGGCCGAGCAAGGAGAGTAAGAATATTGTAGGCGAGATAGTAGATGTATTGGGACAGAAGGGCGACAACAATGTGGAGATGAACTCCATACTTGCTTCGTACGGTCTGCCTTATGTTTATCCAAAGGCTGTAGAAGATGCCGCTGATAAGATCAGTGGTGAGATAACAGAACAGGACTATAAGGAAAGAGAGGACTTCCGTGATGTCACGACGTTCACTATCGACCCGAAAGATGCAAAGGACTTCGACGACGCACTTTCTATCCGTCAACTGCAGAAGGGACTTTGGGAAGTGGGTGTGCATATCGCCGATGTGTCGCACTATGTCACAGAAGGTTCTATTATAGACAAAGAGGCTGTAAACAGGGCTACAAGTGTGTATCTGGTAGACCGAACCATACCTATGCTGCCTGAACGTCTGTGCAACTTTATCTGTTCGCTGCGTCCTGATGAAGAGAAACTGACTTATAGTGTGATTTTCGAACTGGACGAGGATGCCAATATCAAGAAGTGGCATTTGGCTCATACGGTGATCAAGAGTAATCGCAGGTTTGCTTATGAGGAAGTACAGGCTATACTGGAAGACAACGGTGTTATAGACAGTACCGGAACTCCTGCACCAGATGCTCCCAAGGGTGGTTATAAAGGTGAATGGGCCACAGAACTGATACAACTTGACCGTCTGGCTAAGAAACTGAGGGCTGCAAGATTCAAAAACGGCTCAGTGAAATTCGACCGCGAAGAACTGCATTTTGATGTTGATGAAAAGGGGAAACCTATCCGTTGTTATTTCAAGAAATCGAAAGATGCCAACAAGTTGGTAGAGGAATACATGCTTCTGGCCAACCGTACCGTAGCTGAAAGTATCGGTAAGGTGCCGAAAGGTATTAAGGCCAAGACACTGCCTTATCGTATTCATGACAATCCTGACCCCACAAAACTGGAGACGTTGAAACAGTTTATTGTCAAATTCGGTTATAAACTGAAGACTGCCGGCACTAAAGGTGAGATAACACGTAGTCTCAATAAACTGATGGACGACTGCGCCGGCAAGCGTGAACAGAAACTGATTGAAACGGTGGCTCTGCGGGCCATGATGAAAGCGAAGTACAGTGTACACAATATCGGTCACTACGGACTAGCGTTCGAGTATTACACTCACTTTACAAGTCCTATCCGCCGCTATCCGGATACGATGGTACACAGATTACTTACCCGTTATCAAGAAGGTGGACGAAGTGCCAACAAAGATCATTACGAAGAACTGTGCGAGCACTGCTCTGATATGGAACAGGTAGCTGCCAATGCAGAGCGCGACAGCATCAAATATAAGATGGTCGAGTTTATGGGTGATAAGATAGGTGAAGTGTACGATGCCCATATCAGCGGTATCACGTCTTATGGTATCTATTGCGAGATAGACGAGAACCATTGTGAAGGTATGGTGCCTATCAGAGACCTCGGTGATGACTATTATGATTTCGATGAAAAGAATTATTGTCTTATCGGACGCCGTAATCATAACAAGTATCAATTGGGTGATGAAATCAAGATTCAGGTTGCCCGCGCTAATTTGGAGAAGAAACAACTCGACTTCACGATTGCTGATGAATAAAGATCACAGAAGATATTAATAAAGCCCGCTTCATTTGGAGCGGGCTTTATTAATAATGTATATACGGATTACTCTCCGCATGTTGCATATAATCCTATCATAACGCCTATGAATCCACCAGACTGGTGGGTACTTAAATTGCTGGCATCCACACCTTGTGCTAATGTATGCCATTCGTTGCTGTCACCTACCGAATACTCGAAATTGTAGTAACGGCCCTTGCCTGTTATCTTTAGATTTATCGGTTGACTGGCCTCTTCTCCGGTGAGGAAGGCACTGCCGATGGTTACATTGGTTTTCTCAGCACGGTTCAGAATGATTGCCGTTTTACCGCCAATCATCGTCTTGCCGAATACAAAATTGAACACTTCATTCTGCAGGAGTGTGAAACCTGCGAGATCTTTATCTGACTTAGGTGAAAATGATACGGTTGTCTGCGCTGTAAAATCAAGATGCTGCTGGCGGCAGAATATTGCTGACGGCGATTCCAGTTGGGAAATATTGGATGGTAATGGATTGATAGTCAAACCATCTTTACCAAGTGTATAAAATTGGGACGGATTACGAAGGAACATCCAACGGTTATCCAGTTTGCTGCCACTAAAATGATCCGTGTATGAGAAATTACCAGTCAACTTGCTGTCGGCAATTGGTTGCAATCCTTTCTTATTAACGACTGTAGGTACCACTTTCCCTTTTTCTAGAATAGTAGGCCAGCCGTCTTTCCATGTTACAGGCAAAAGGAATGTCTCCCGTCCTGTGTTATAATTGTCGCCATCGTAAGGACGGCAACCGAGAAAGACTGCATACCAGTCACCCTTTGGAGTCTGTACAAGATCAGCATGGCCTGTACTGGTAACAATATCATCGCGGTTAGGATCCAAACCGGTGCGCTGTGTGAGAATAGGATTCCCTGCGTACTCCTCGAATGGTCCCATCGGATTCTTACTGCGAAGAATCACTTCACTGTGCCAGTCGCCTGTACCACCTTCGGCACACATCAGATAGTAATAGTTGCCTACACGGAAGAGATGCGGTCCTTCTATCCAGATAGGGTTCTTCTGTACGTGGGTACCACTACGCAGTATCTCTTTTTCACTGCCGAAAATACTGTCGCCCTTTACGTCAAACTGATGAATATGTATAGCACGCTCGCCTTCGTAAGAGTGTCCTCCATCCGGTTCAGCATTATTTACAATATATCCTTTACCGTCTTTATCGAAGAAGAAAGAGGGGTCGATACCATTCACCTGGCGCAGATATATCGGTTCACTCCACCCTTTGGCAGGGTCTTTAGTCTTTACGAAGAAATTGCCTGCTCCCACGTTGGTGGTTATCATATAGAATGTCTTGTTTTTCTCGTTATATGTTATAGCAGGCGCAAAAATACCGCGCGAAACGCCCTGATGTTCAAGAGGCAACTGACTCTTTCGGTCGAGTACACTGCCAATCTGTGTCCAGTTGACAAGATCTTTACTGACAAAGGTAGGAATACCGGGAAAGAAACTGAATGATGAATTGACAAGATAATAAGTATCACCCTTACGACAGATAGAAGGATCGGGGTAGAATCCTGAGAGAATAGGATTCAGATACTGGTTGTTCTTGTCTATTTTCTTATCGTAACGGGCATCATTGCCACTATAAGAAAAGGATGAAAATTTCGCTGTCTGTGCATCTGCCATGGTAGATAACGCCAACAGGGAACATAATAGGATTGTTGATTTTTTCATTTATACTGATTTATTTAATATAATCTGATGCAAAGATAACAATATAAATATATAATATCCAGTTCTATTGTATCATTTACTTTTTTCTCTGTTTCTTTATTGACATTAAATTTGAAATAACAGCTATTTATTTATTTTTGTTACACAGGCAAATATTATTGATACATCATTTAATATGTTTAAAACAAATACTTTATAACTTTGCAAACAGAATTAGGAAAAACAAATCTTTATGAAAAAGTACATTGTCGTATTATTATTGATACTAAGTCTTCCGGTTACTGCTTCACAGCAATTCCGTAATCCCATGTTATGGGCAGACGTGCCCGATCCGGATGTGATACGCGTTGGTGATTACTATTATCTGACGAGTACGACCATGCATCTGATGCCTGGCGGTCCGATTATGCGTTCCAAAGACTTGGTAAACTGGGAAACGGTAAGTTATCTCTTTGACCGTCTTACAGATTCTCCTAAGTATGATATGCAGAATGGTACAGTATATGGCAGAGGTCAATGGGCTACATCATTGAAGTATCACAACGGGACATTCTATGCTCTTTTTGCACCTAATGACAATCCAGGTGGCAATACTTATATTTATACGACCAAAGATCCATGCAAGGGATGGCAACTGCACAGCAGACTGCCGCACTTCCATGATGCCTCGCTCTTCTTTGATGATGACGGGAGGGTATATGTGTTCAGTAATACCGGTAAGTTGCAAGAACTGAATAGTGATCTTACCGGATTGAAGAAAGGAGGAGTTGACCAATTGATATTTAAGCGTGACTCTGACGAGACGGGACTTCTTGAGGGCAGTCGTGCCATTAAATATAATGGGCGATATTACCTATTGATGATCTCTTGGCCTGTAGGGAAGCCCCGCCGTCAAGTCTGCTATCGAGCTGACAACATCACCGGCCCTTATGAAAAGAAAGTGATATTGGAAACTACATTTGGAGGATTTCCTTATGTAGGACAGGGTACCATTGTCGATAACAAAGATGGAAACTGGTATGGCGTCATATTCCAGGACAGAGGCGCGATAGGTCGTGTGCTAACCCTGATGCCATGTAGATGGATTGACGGTTGGCCTATCCTTGGAGATAAGAACGGGAATATACCGGAAGTCATGAATAAACCCGTAAGCGGATGCAAAGACATTCCATTGGTAGTAAGCGACGACTTTAACGGTGATAAATTGAAAATCAACTGGCAGTGGAACCATAACCCGATCAAGACAGCGTGGACTCTGACAGAACGCAAAGGATTCCTCAGATTGAAAACAAGTAGAATTGCTGAGAATATCTTTACCGCTCCCAACACGATAACCCAACGTATGGAAGGTCCTTTATGCAGCGCGAGCATTGCCATAGATATTTCGAAGATGAAAGATGGCGACAGGGCTGGATTCGCTGCGTTCAACGGAGACTCTGGGCTTCTTACAATCAGTAACGAAAACGGCAAGATATTTCTTTCCATGCAAACAGCATCAGTGAAACTGTCTGATAAAGATAAAGCGGTAGAGGGAGTTGATATATCCGACCAATCGCGTATCGCAATCAAATCAAAGAAAATCTATCTCCGAATAGACGGAGATTTTAATCCAAGCAAGGACATCGCCACATTCTATTATAGTACGGATGGTAAGAAATGGGAAAAGACTGGTATCGACTTCAAGATGCGATTCGACTATCGCCGTTTCTTCATGGGCACGAAATATGCAATATTCAATTATGCCACTAAAGCGTTAGGAGGTTATATAGATATAGATAATTTTTCATTTCGTAAGTTTTAATTGCGGTTAATAGTTATAATAAATGTTTATTTCAATGATTTAGTCACTCGGTAAAGAGATTGTACCCTTAAGCATCTCCATTTCGTTGGAGATGCTCTTTCATATAATCGCGTGGTGTCATTCCATACATGTTTCTGAACATGGTAGAGAAAGATGCCGCATTTCCAAAACCACATGCATACATTACTTCCGTTATGTTCTGATGTTGAGTGGATAAAAGATTGGCTGCTTTCTTTAGACGAATATTCCGAATCAGGTCGTGAGGTGTCTGATTGGTCAGCTCTTTCATCTTACGATGCAGATGAACCCTACTGATGCCAACTTCCTCGGCAATCATGTCCACACTGAGTTCTGTATTGACTATATTCTGATTGATAACGGTCATTACCCTTTCAAGTAATTTTTCGTCAGGCGATTTCACCTGTATCTCATCTATGTGTTCTTCCTGACTTTCCTTACCCGTAAACTTATTACGCAGCATGTTACGGGCATTGAGTTGATTGATAATCGTACGGCGCAAAATATCCATGTTAAATGGTTTTACGATATAGGCGTCGGCACCTGTTTCGAGTCCCTCTAGTTTATCCTCGTCACGATTCTTTGCCGTAAGAAGGATGACAGGTATATGATTCGTGTTTACATTTGTTTTTATCTTGGCACAAAGAGTATTACCGTCCATCTCAGGCATCATGATATCACTGATAACCAGAGAAGGAACAACTTTTAGTATTATTGGTAACGCCTCCTTACCATCTGAACATTCAATAATAGTATAATCTCCTGATAATTGTTCATTAAGATATTTCCGGATATCCTCATCATCTTCTACAATTACGATTACAGGACGTTTCTTATTCGATACTGCCATTTGAGGTATATTTTCAACAATATCTTCTTCTTCGGAATCATCAAAATTTTCTATGCCATATAATGGATTCTCTTCCATCGGTTCATCATCCTTTATCATCTCTTCAGGACGAAGATGGGCACTACCTAATGGTATCGTAACAATAAACACACATCCCTTTTCTTTATTTCGTGCCGAGATGGTACCATGATGCAATTCTACAAGTGAGCGTGTAAGGTCCAGTCCTATACCGGTTCCTGTTTGCCTGTCATTGGTCATAGACGATGCCTGATAGAAACGCTCAAAAATCTTACCCAATTTATCTTCAGGAATCTTTTCACCATCATCAGTAACAGCTATACTTACATTATCCTTATTATGTGTTATGGATATTATCACTTCACCACCTGTACTAGTAAATTTAAACGCATTGGATAAAATATTCATTAATACTTTATCAAAGTTACCTCGATCAATCCAGACTGGTATATCATCTGAATCATGCTCAAATTTGAAGTTGATGTTCTTTGTCTTTGCCTGTTGACTAAACAATGTGTATATTTCATCGGCAAAAGTGACGATATTCGTTTCCATCATCCGCATTGCCATCTGTCCTTTATCTATCTTTCGCATATCCATCATCTGGTTAATAAGATGCAGTATACGTTCCGCATTGCGCTTAATGGTGACATAAGCACTATGACGATGCACATCATTATCTTCTTTCATCAAGGACAGCAAAGGGGCAACAATAAGAGTCATAGGGGTACGTATCTCATGGGATATATTCATGAAGAAGCGCAATTTGGATTCACTGAGCTCTTCGGCATGAATATGTTCCTGCAGGCGAAGGCGATCCTGCTCCTTGCGGCGGCGTGAACGAAGGTACCATATAACAAATAAAATAACAATAGCAGAATAAAACAATTTTGCCCAAATTGAGAAATACCATGCAGGATGTATCTCCACAACAAATTCGCGTACATCTGATTCCGACTTATTGTCGAGCGCTTTTACACGGAAATGATATGTTCCTGAAGGCAAATGTGAGAAGGTCAATTCGTTCTTACCTTGTTGCAGTTTTATCCATTTATCACCATTCAGACTATATAAATATGTTATTTGCTCAGGGTCGCTATATGTCATCGTAGACAAGTAGACAGTAAAGGTATTATCTACATGACTCAGTTCAAAGGTATGAGTGTCAATTGCCGCCTGATCTGTTATGACATAGTTGCCCGATTTCATATCAGCGGTCACGCTCTCTCCGCCAATACTGAAGTTTGCTATATATATAGGAAGTTTATTTCTTCTTATAAAGATATCCTTCGGATTAAATATGGCGATACCACCCATTCCTCCGAATACGATGTTGCCACTATAAGATACAGAAGAGGCTCCTTCTGAGAACTCATTGCATTGCATCCCATATCCTGCATAATAGTTATTGATATTGCCATTTGATGGCGTAACACAACTAATGCCATGGCTGGTACTGACCCATATTCTACCATTGATATCTGTCTCAATAGATGAGATAGCATTATCTGCCAGTCCATTACTGGTAGTATATTTTCGTATCCGTCTGCTGTTAAGATTGATACAATATAATCCTTCAGAAGAGCCTGCCCAAACATTGCCCCGTTTATCTTCTTTCATAGCAATGATAGATTGATCTTCAAGCATAACAGACCTACCGAATACCTTTTTCCAATTATTTGTCTTCATATCAAGACAGCATATACCGGCTCCTGCAGTGCCTACATATAGACGGTTGCCGTCATCAGATATAAGCAACTGGGCGATATAGTTGTTGTATAATCTATTTGAGTTTACATTATTTGCGACATTCTTATATTCAGTAATAGTATTCGTCTTGAAATTCATCTTTTTCAGTCCGTCGCCCATCGTACCAATCCATAGATTTCCGTTTTTGTCTACTGCTAAATCGAATACGCTGGATGCGTTGCCGTAAGTGCAGGGTAGGCGATGGTATTGTCCATTGTTCCTGTCTATCCAACCACATCCGTCGACAAACGA
>OCTV010000229.1_pt1 | contig 22682 bp, 24 predicted proteins | sample 1539101 | NCBI WGS metagenome assembly OCTV01 (sample SAMEA3991422, study PRJEB22521) | metagenome | biome: anthropogenic terrestrial biome; feature: sewage plant; material: sludge | place: Sweden | collected 2012-09-26 | reverse complement strand
AATTCGAGCCTTGCCCGGCGTGCATCGCCCCTGCATGCGCACGGTACTGAAGCGACTAGATGATCTCAACCTATGCTCCTTGGGAGATGTCGCGGACAGCCCTCTCGAAGCACTTGAAGTAGCGCTTGGAACCTATGCCGGACAACTCTCCCGATGGGCGCAGGGCATCGACCCCACACCGGTCCTTCGGCCGGTTGCCCATCCGAGCCTGAGCAACACCATCACACTCACCCCCGATGAGGTGGATGATGCGCGGCTCCAGGGAAGACTGGAAGATTGTCTGCAACAACTCTGTCGCACGCTCCGCAGCCAGCGCCGGATGTGCGGCGGACTCTCCTTGACCCTCCGCTACAGCGATCATCGCGAAGTGAGCACAAAGGCGCGGGTGATGCCGGATACCTGCTGGGAAATCGATCTCTCCGGACTGCTCCAAGGGCTCTTTCAGCGTAGCTTCCAGCGGCGCATCCGACTTCGAGGAATGACGGTCACCCTAGCCGAACTCACCGACTATGCCGAGCAAGGATCGCTATTCGATGCACGACCACCAGAGGAACAACGGACTCGCGACCGAAGCCAGCGACTCGCCTTGGCTCTCGATCGCCTTCATCAACGGTTCGGCGAACAAGCAATTCGCTACGGGAGGGCGCAGTGAATGTCGCCCGACTTCGTGCATCTCCACACCCATTCCTCCTATTCACCCATGTGGGGCACCTCGACGCTTGAAGCCCTCTGTGAGGCCGTTCGCTCCCAAGGACACGATACGTTCGCCCTGACTGATACCAATGGGTTGTATGGGGCGATTCGATTTCTTGAGGTAGCGAAGCGCGCGGGACTCAAGCCCATCCTGGGAACGGAAATCATACAGGCCCAGCACCGCGCCGTTCTTTTGGCCAAGAGCCCTGAAGGCTACGGCAACCTATGCCGACTGCTCTCAGCTCGTCATGAGGATGAACCGTTCGAATTTATTGAGACCATACAACGTTATAGAGCCGGCCTCGTCATCCTGTCGGACGATTTTCAGGCCCTCACCGCGTGGCGGGCACAGTCGGGTGAAGATCTGTACGTTGAGCTGACCCCTGGCGCCGATCTTCAGAAGGCCGTCTCATTTAGTCGCCAGAATTGCATCCCTCCTGTCGCTACCACGCGCGCGGCCTTGCTGCGTCCAAGCGACTTTGAGGCACATCGGCTCTTGCGTGCAATCGCTGAGAACACGACGCTCTCCCGGCTTCCACCGGATTGCTGTTGCGCACCCTCGCATTGGCTCATGCCCTCCTCTGTCATGGCTCGCGCCCTGCCACATGTCCCTGAGGCGCTCAGTAATACACGTCGCATCGCGAACCAGTGCGCCACCGCTTGGGACTTCCAGACCACCATCTTTCCATCCTTTCGTGAGATGTCTGCAGACGGCGCCGTCGAGACGTTACGAGCCAAGACCTACAACGGCGCCGTCTGGAGGTACGGCGTGCTCTCTGAGGTCGTCCGCGCACGCATTGAGAAGGAGCTCACGGTCATTCGTGAGAAGCGCTTTGCCGATTATTTCCTAGTCGTCGATGAGATCGTTCGCCAAGCGCCTCGCACATGCGGACGTGGCTCGGCAGCCGCCTCCATCGTCTCCTACTGCCTTGGCATCACCCACGTCGACCCGATTCGGCATCACCTGCTGTTCGAGCGATTCCTAAACCCCGGCCGACATGACCCGCCGGACATCGACATCGACTTTCCCTGGGACGAACGCCCAAAAATTCTCGAATGGGTGTTTGCCCGCTATGGCGCACATCAGGCGGCCATGGTCGCCAATCAAAACACCCTGGCAGCGCGGGCAGCCATGCGGGAAATTGCCAAGGTGTATGGACTACCGGCGGCGGAAATCGGCAAGGCCCTGGATCTCCTGCACCGTCGAGCCGACTTTGTTGAGGTAACGACTGACGCCACCCTGCAGACGTGGGCCGCACAGGTCTGCAAGGCGTTACGCCTCAACCCGCCGTGGCCGGACATTCTCTTCTGGGCGGGACAGCTCCAGGGACATTTCCGCCATCTCGGGCTCCATCCCGGCGGCGTGGTGCTCGTCCCTGATGAGATTCGCCGGTATGTTCCGGTGGAAACCTCTGCGTCCGGCTGGCCCGTCATTCAATGGGAAAAGGACCAGGCCGAAGATGCGGGACTGGTCAAAATCGACCTGCTTGGCAATCGCTCGCTTGCCGTCATTCGTGATGCGCTGGCCGCCATTGCCGTCAACGGCGGCCGCACCATCGACTATGCCGCCTGGGACCCGATCAGCGACACCGCTACGCAGGAACTGATCCGGCGCGGGGACACCATGGGCTGCTTTTACGTGGAGTCTCCCGCGACCCGGCTCCTGCTCAAGAAACTCTGGACGACCATGCCGCCGGCCCAACGCGCCCAGGCAGACGTTTTTGAGTATCTCGTTGCCGTCTCCTCCATCATCCGTCCGGCGGCCAATGTGTTTGCCGATGACTTCGTCCGACGGGCGCACGGACAGCCGTATCGCGCCTTGCACCCGCTGCTCGAGACGGTGCTGGCCGAAACACACGGGATCATGGTGTATCAGGAAGATGTGATGAAGGTGGCCATGGCACTGGGCGGGTTCTCGGTGCACGACGGCGATCAACTGCGCAAGATCTTGAGCAAGAAACACAAAGAGCGGCAACTGCGGGACTATCAGCGGCAGTTTTACGCCGGAGCCGCGGCACGGCAGATTGCCCGCACGGTGGTGGATCAGGTGTGGGCCATGATGATGAGCTTTGCCGGGTACAGTTTCTGTAAGCCGCACTCCGCCAGTTACGCACAGGTCTCTTTCAAATCGGCCTACCTGCGGGCGCATTACCCCGCCGAGTTCCTCGCCGCCGTCATCAGCAATCAAGGCGGGTACTACTCCGCCTTCGCCTATCTGTCCGAGGGCAGACGAATGGGACTCACCATGCTTCCGCCCGACATCAACACGAGTGCTTGGGCCTATCGCGGATCCGGCAGGACCATCCGGGTCGGATTGATGCAACTCAAGGGACTGCGCGAAGACTTCGCACAGCACATCGTGGCAGATCGAGAAGCCCATGGCCCCTATCGATCCTTGCAGCACTTTCTCGATCGTCTCAAGCCGGAAGCCGCGCAAACCACGTTATTAATCAAGGCAGGCTGCTTCGATTCCGTGGCTGGAGAACTGACCAGGCCCGCACTGATCTGGAGACTTTTCGCCGATCAGTCGGGAAAACCAGTCGGTTATCTGCCGATTCCAGCGGAGTACTCTGATCAGCGGAAGCTGGCCCACGAGCTGGAGCTATTCGGCTTTCCCCTCAACGGACATCCGCTCGAACTCTTCACCGACGTGGTCGCGGGCTTGTCGCCTCTCCCAGCACGAGATTTGGCCCAGCACATCGGCAAGGAAGTCACGCTCCTGGGATGGATGGTGACGGAGAAAGTGGTGTCCACAAAGAAAGGTGAGCCGATGGAATTTGTCACCTTCGAGGATCAGACCAGCCTCTATGACGCAACTCTCTTCCCCGACACCTACCGACAATACAGCCACCTCCTCGCCTCAAATCAGGCCTACCTTGTCACAGGCGTGGTCGAAGAACACTTTGCGACCGTGACGGTTACGGTTACCCAATTGCGCCCCTTATCCGCGTCCGACACGGAAGAGACTATGTTACTTGAGGAAGACGCATGAGATCCGTACACTGAGGGACATGCCACTTTCTCCCCTCATTCGCTTTGGAACCTCCACCTGGACCTATGAGGGCTGGCAGGGACAAATCTATACACGGAAGTACACGAAGACAGCCTTTACCCGTGAATGCCTGGGAGAATTTTGCCAGTATCTCTACAGAGGCCAGCCGCTCTTCCGCACGGTAGGTAATGATGCAACTTTTTATCGCCCCCCGTCCGCAAACCAGCTCACTCGGTATTTGACGCAAATTCCAGAAGATTTTCAGATGTGCTTCAAAGTGTGGGAAGAACTCACGATTCCCACCTATGCGAAACATGCTCGCTATGGCTCGCGCGCAGGGCAGGTGAACCCCAACTTTCTCAATGCCGACGCCTTCACCAAACTCGTACTGCAGCCCTATCGAGACGCGCAGTTCGGGCCAAACACCGGGCCGTTCCTCTTCGAGTTCCAACGGCACGGGATGCCGGCGGAAGAGTTCATCGGGAAACTTGATGACTTCTTCGACAGCGTCTCAGCGGAATTCCGCTATGCCGTGGAGATACGGAATGCTGGCCTGCTCGGGCCACGCTACCACGACATGCTGAGGGCACACGGAGTTGCTCATGTCTACAATCATTGGTCCTATATGCCCCCGCTGGCCGAACAGCATCAACGCATGAAGACCATGACGGCCCCGTTCACCGTAATTCGGCTCTTGACCCCATTAAAAATGACTTACGAGGCAGCGAAGAAACGAGCGGAGCCCTATGACAAAATCGTGGGGGAGCTACCGGAGATGCGCAAAGATACGGTGAGTCTTATACAGGAAGCCACAGCAGAGAATCGGTCGACCTATATCCTCGTCAACAACCGAGCCGAAGGGAATGCCCCGCTGACCATTCAGGCACTTATCGACCGCCTACAAACCGAACGCTGAGAGGCAATCTGGACCCACAACTCCTATGCAGCTGCATTGTTTGCCGCGCCTCTCGACGCGAATGGGGAAAACGTCTGTGACGAGATCGCCTTGAGAGCGGCCGCCCTGGCCTTGAGGGCCCGTCGATACGCCCCATCTTCTCCATACTTGAGGATGGAGAACTTCTTGTGCCGGGATTGACAGTTCTCGATCGGCCATTGGACGTCCCAGTAGAGCCGATGGACGCGGCGCCCCTTGGAGAATTCCCATCGGTCGATACGGCTCAGCCCTGAAACGCCAGAGCGATTCGTCTTCTTGAGAATGGCACAGTAGACTGGCTTGCTCAGCGGAGGATTGGACCTGATCAGCGCGTCCCGGTAGGTCGTGGCTGCAACCAACGCCTGCTCAGCTCCGCCGTAGCGGCCGTCACTGAAGCTTCGTACATAAATGCGGGTACGACGTTGTACAGTCACCCGCCAACAGTGCGTGTGGGAGGCCTCGTGATCAATGCGATGAATATTCAACACAAGCCAGCGTCCACCTTATGCCCGGCGAGGTAGGACTCCAAGTAAGCGGCATCTTCACCTGGAATCGTTTTCAAACGTACTCCGAATTCTTCCGTCCGTACCCACGTCACCAAAGCCTCATCCAACACGAGAGCACGACGCTTTGTTGGTAGGACAACGAATAAGGACAGCGTCATCCCCGGCGTCACTTCGGCCTGACTCTCGACATGGCAATGGTGCATTGAGAGCCCAACAATTTTGCCCACGTCGTATAGATTGTCTTGTGCTGAATGGAACACACAGGACAGAGGCGCGTCTTCGAAAACGCTATTTGGCAGTTCGGCAATGGACATAGGTCAAAGTGTACTCACGCTCTCGACTCAGTCATATTCCTCTTTCGACGGGACCAAGAACCGCTCGCCCGTGCATCACGGTCTAAAAGCCCTGGTCACCTGAGGTCATATCTTCACGACTAGGGGTCTTTGTTTCAGTCTTTCATTGATATCCCGTCGTCCCCGGTCGGTTTCTGGCACTCCAACTGATCCCATTCTCCGGCGCGAACTGCCTCATGACGCATCCGCATCAGTCTTGCCACAACCTCGAGTCCATTCAACACGTCAACCGGGTCTTTGGCGTCCAGGCGGAGAATCAGATCACGAACCCACCAATGAGTCGCGGGGGACGACAATAACATCGACCGCATAACGTTGTATTGGTCAGCCCATCGCATGGTATCGCCTTATGACATGTTCTATTGAAACCACCGTTTCTGTATTACCTGCGTGGCTTGATGTAAGAATAATCGGGCGCAAAAGGGAATGCTCTATATCACCAATCGCAACCCCTTCCATTCAGGCCTCTCTTGATCAACGCTTCAATGCTGCAAAGACCCTGGCCATAGACACGTCGAGGAGTGAAGGACATTCCATACACCAACACAACCAGCTAAAAATCCGACACAAACACCACGATGCACAATCAGACTTGCATCCTATCTCTTTGAAAAGCGCACCCCGGGAATCTACCTCGCCCTTCCAATGTTCACCTACTCCGATACGGCCATTGCCGTTCCGTTAGGGGGAACCCCAATCACATAAGGCAAATGCTCCTACGCTCAGATGGGGAAACCACTTAAAATCCCCTTGGGCACTGTCGCCTACAGTTACCTGAAACCAATCATGCGCGAAGCACAGCAATGCGTCGCACTGGCACCCGAGAGTCTTGGAAGGAGATTGCACCATGCCCGCCGGCATTAGGACATCGCTAACACGGGTCTATACGTATCCCGCATATCTCACATATTCTTCCTATGCTGCCTTGCCGGCTGCGGTCAGAGAAGAAGCTGATCAAATGCAATCGCTGTGGAATGCGATGGTCGACGTTTATGAAGTCGCCCATCGCCAACAGGAGCGCCTTCACAAACAATTCCTTCAAACGAGTCGCACGACGACGCGCGCAGCTGGCGGCACACGTTCGATTGGCGATCCCCTTGAGTGCATCAAACAATTGCGTGGGCAGAACGACTCCCTCGAGGACGCGACTCTTCTTGCCCTTTCTCGTACCTATCGCACAGCTGCGGCTGAGTACGAAGCCTCCCAACATCACAATATCGACCGATGTCTCCCTTACCCTGAGAGCATGAAGCAGGAGCTTTCCCAGATCACCAAACGTCTGCATGACACTCTGCACCAACTCGCACGCACAAGCCCTCTGTCTCGTTCACACAGCAATGCCGTGCTCGAACGAATGAAAACAGCCATCCGCCGCGTGCCCCTCGGAAATCTTCCCCCTAGCAAGGAAACAGGTCCACCGACCTCGTTATTCTTTACTCACAACTTCGGTTCGCAAGGAGTCCGCATCCAATCATTAACTCGCGCAGACATGACCCAGTCGGGCTCCTCATTTGCCGCCAATCGTCTACTTACACTCAACCCGGACTCGCAACTCGCAGAGGACACCGACCCCCGAGACCGGGGCCAACGAGATTTTTGCAGAACCGAGGGGGAACTTTTCGTTCGCAACGTCCCAATTCCGTTTGAAATCATCCTTACTCCCCTTCTGCCCAAAGACGCTCTTCTCAAACAAGTCTCTCTCATTGGTTCACAACAGCGACCACAGACGAGCGTCAACTTTGACAGTTCCAACGCACGTCTCAGGAACGACACGACATGGCAGTGGCACCTTCAATTCACGCTAATCGTACCGCCGACCCAGCAATCGGAACCCAAAAAATACGGGATGATCGCCCTTGATTTTGATCATCGACTCATAAATGACGCGACCCCCCTTGTTAGGGTGGGAGAATGGGTATCTGACACGGGCAAACACGAATCCGTCTTCTTTCCCGCGCGGATACTAAAAAATCTAATTGCGGCATACGAAGCCAGGGAAGCCCTCAATGTTCAGCACCTCGCCCTCAAACAACTATTTGTTCATTTTCCATTTGGTGAGGCACTCGCCGATATGGTCAAGGAGCCCATTCACAGCGATGTGCCACTGAGCAGAAAGAGGCTTCGATGCATTGCTCATCAGGCAGTTGAAAAGGCCTACAGCGGTCCCCTTACAAGCATAATCCGAGAAATACTCTCGCAAATTCGAGACACACGAATCGATGTAGTGAGACGGCGCCGACAATGGCGCAGAGACCGAACCGAGTTTTACGACAAGCTTGCGCATCGCCTGTCGAGAGAAGCCGGGACTATTGTGCTGACTCCAATACTGATGCCTGGACCTTCAGGCTCCGAGGGATCTTCTACCTGTACGACAAGAAGCGCGCCATTAGCACAAGCCCTCGCACATTCCATCAACATGCAAGAGTTTATTCATCGACTTCGGCATGCCGCGCCCATCTATCGGACCACACTTCATTTTGTACAATCCATGCATGCCCTGATCGCCTGACTTACGCGGCCCCTTGCAAAGATACTCCGACGTTCTCAACCAACAGCTTCGCTCCATCCCACTCCAGTCCTTGAGACAGCGCCTACCAAAACAATAACCACCGCCTCACGATCCCCCCTGCGTTGTGCACACCACAATGAGGCCCCCCATGCTTGGCACAGTCGATTTGCTTCCACACACCCAAGTGGTTACGAACAGCACACCTACCAATGCTTCCTCTGCTGATCTGTCTCAGAGTGGGGATGATTCCCCAGTATTGCCCCGGCTAGCAACCGAGCCAGTTGATATGAAAACCGAGGTGAAGCCCGATCCTCCGCCCCCACGACGCGATGAGGAAGACGACGAAGATGAACAGGACCCGATTGTTAGCCTCGAACAGGACTCCGATGATTTTCAGCGCGCGACGATCTCCATCGTGATGACGCTGCTCCCAACGGACCGCCACCCTGACGGCCGCCTCACACTCATCGGCGTACGAAGTCACAACCTCCCGCCGCAGCTGACTACCGCACGATTCAACGACTTACTGCCCCTTCCGGAATCTCTGAGCCAGGCCCTCACACGTTGGGAGCAGACCTTTCCTGCGGCGCTAACGGCACGGAAAACCCAGCGGGACGCAAGAGCCGCCGAGCAACAGACTAGAAGCCTGGAACAGGAGAAAAAGCGCGAAGCGGAACGGCAAGCCAGAAAAGCCAAAGTTGCTAAGCCGACCGCCGCGAAAACCACGTCCGTGGCCCCAACACCCAAACCGGATCGCGAACAACACTCAGACGATTCCCCCTCAAACACAGCCCTTCCTCAAGCCGGCTTATTCGAGTAGCGAAAGGAGCCTTATGGTTACGCTTCAACTTGAAGGACAAGAAATTCAATTGCCCCCAGAAATCGCCATCAGCGACGATGCGGTTCGCAAAGCGATCGCCCCCCTCTTCCCACAAGCCGCCCATGCCACCATTCAGCGAACCACTGACACGAATGGGATGACAACGATTAGGCTCACGAAACAGGCTGGAACGAAAGGAAATTACCATGTCATCCTCCGTCAGCTTATCGAGTCCCCCCGCCACGTCAATCCCGCCCTCACGCTCTACCAGACATACCAAGCTGAGTCCCAACCAACCCAGGCAACGGTCGAATCCATACTCCTCACGCAGCAAAAGCTGCGTCTCGCCATTGAGCATGGTGAAAAGGAATACAAAGAAACAGCTACCATTAAGGAGCGACTCACAAGCACTCCTGGCTCGCCCAGCCGCATCCTTCCACCTGGGTTTTAACCTGCCCTCCACACCGTTGAACCTTGTTCTCGCATCCCTCAAAAACACAGAGGTTATCTCGGTCCCCTCATGCCTCGAATATCTGGAGGAGAGAGAGCGCGACTTTTGTATTGTCAACACGTTCCATGAGATCTTTCCACGGAGATTTCGCACTGCCGCCGCCGCACTTCCGCATCGAAGCATCAAGGAGGCCGCAGAACAGCTTCAAGAAGAGTTCATTAAACTAGTCGAGCAACACTACTTCCCGCTCGATAGCTGGGACACCGAATGGATTCGAGACCGCTTCCCATTCATTCCCATACATTTGGAAAATTATGATTGTGAGTCGGAATTCGAAGAGGTACCGCTTCCAATCTGTATCGCAGCGGCCTGGGTGGGACACTATTCCTACGCCCCCACCTGGACGAATATTCAAGAAGAACTCAGCGAGCACGCTACAATTCCACGATGCTTTTTGAATCCTCAACACCGGTGCAACGTTCAATTTCTTGACTTCAGGAGACGTTGTGCCAGACGGCGCTTTCCCATTTCAGGATTTCCCCAGGTCATCGACATCCTCGGCCACTGCACCGGATCTCTGTTCCTTGACATTAGCTATGACTGCGAGTCACCAGATCACCCGTACCAATGGAACAAACGGGATCTCAAAGCTTTGGCTCGCCAATGGAAACGGGCGCAACTCATGCAAGAAGCCATGAATAGCACGACTAAAGCCTTACTCGACAATCCGTCCGCATGGGAAACGATTTTCAGCTGCTGGTCCGATCTTTGTACTGCAACACATGAGGCGCAAACATGAGAGATGCAAGCTCGGGGCACGACGCGTCTCTGCACTTCATCGGCGGGCAATTGCTTCTTGAATACAAGGATGGTGAAGCGGTTGTCCGAAAATGTATTTCACCAGAGGCTGCCAGGAATGCGTTCTCATCAGCCGGGATAGATTCCGACTGGCTCCCAGAACATGTCTGCCGCTATGGCATAGGCCCCGGAGGTCCATGGCTGCTCCTCCGATTTCCCCCTGGTCGATATGTGGTCCCATTGGCTGACCCCATTAGACTTTCCGGAGGAGGGGCCCCACACACAATGCTTGCCGTCCCGATGCCGGGGTTGTTGTTTCTGGGGTACGGGACCCGTTATTACGTCTGGGCCTACAAGCTTTGGAAGCACGCGGCAACAAAACTCTTCAAGGCACCGCTTGCAAACGTGTACCCTGATGGCGCGATCTGTTTCGGAAACGTCCATCCACGGGTTGCCCACGGCAACACGATTGCAAACAACTGGCGACTATTCTGGGATAGTAACTTTTCCGACCATCTCGCAAATGGGAAATCCGCCACCCATCCGGACAATATCTTGCCCTTCCTGGCGAAACTTCACTCAACTGAGGCACAAGACTATCCTCTCGATGATCTTGAGCCGGCTCACCTCTCAATTGCCGCCATCATTCGTCAACTGATGGAGAGCGGGAAGTAGTAATCACATATGACGAGGACGTCTCCTTTTATTAAACACCACATTGCGAGTTGTCTACTTCCCGCCGACAATTCCACCCTTTACGACTATGTTCTGGCTGGCAACGGGGTCTTCATTCGCGGCAAACGTAGAGAACTGTCAGTGCTTTTTCCAATTGTCGAACATCCAATTGCCGGCCTTCCTCCCATTGCGGGCAGCCTGACGCTCACGATTCCGAGAATTCCACAACGGCTCATCCAAGAGATGATGGAAGAGGCACTAGGAGCCTGCGCAGAGCCGGCGGGTCCCGTAGAAAGTCTATTCCATTTTGAACACGACACAGATTGGTGCATGACTATTCCAGACCAGATTCGTACGCCCTTCTCAGTCCAGCCTAGCACCCCTGAACGCTGTCCATCTTACGAGCGTGCCATTGTCGAGATTCACTCACACCACACCATGGCTCCACGGTTTTCTGTCGTGGACGATGAAGACGAAACGGGGTTTCGAATATACGGTGTGTGTGGATGGTTGACCACTCGCCCGTCCATTACATTTCGTGTCGGGCTGTATGGCCATTTCATCCCAATCCCAGCGGAGTTCGTTGCAGAGCTACCTCCCACACTTCAGGACACATATAGACAATGAGGGGCGAGATGTCATCGCGACAGGTTGTCACTGCAGGGAATCGCAGCATAGAACAAAACACCAGCACACACCTGGACCTTAGTCATGTACATGCCGTGAATGTGCTTCCTAAGCAGTGCCAACGCCTCCATCTCATCCAAATCGGATGTGGGGGCATCGGAGCGTTTCTTGGTATCCACGTCGCCCGCCTCGCACGGGAGTGTTTCCGTCTATTTGATACGGTGAAGGTCACTTTCTATGATGGGGACACAATTGAAGAGAAGAACCTACGTCGTCAAAACTTCTGTCAGGCAGAAATCGGACACAATAAAGCAGAGGCCTTAGCATTTCGAATCTCTACCGCTTGGGGGATTCCCATTCGCGCGTTTCCACGGCATTTCTCGGAGAAAGAGGCACAGCCTGAGTACGACACCCTGACCATTCTTCTCGGTTGCGTTGACACAGCAAGGGCTAGGCGTAGCCTCCATCAAGCTCTCGCACGATTGAACACCAGAAACGATGCCCAAGCATGGCTGATTGATGGTGGGAACCTCACCACCCACGGGCAAGTGTTAGTTGGTAACGTCGTCAAAGACTTTAACCCAGACGAGAGCTTTCAGCTGCGCACTGTGTGCCAGTCACTCCCCGCGCCAGCGCTTGTGCACCCAGAATTGCTCAAACGAGAACGTCGCCCCGTCAACACTCAACCGCGGTCATGTGCTGAACTTGCACTAAGTGACCCGCAATCCCTCACGATCAATAGCATCATTGCCTCGCACATGGCGGACTACCTGCTTCGACTCGTCATCACCAAAGACCTTCGCCGTTTTGCAACATATATCGATATGGATACTGGCTCAGCGCGCTCCCTGGCCATTACTTCGACGGGAATCTCCCGTGCACTAGGCTTATACCAAAACAAGTCTATGGGGAGGGCTTCCTAGCCATGAACCTACGACACCGCTAAAGAAAGTCGGTAATACAAGATGACAATACTTCGATCAAAGAAGATCAAGCTCCGACGATCCACATCGAATGCTTACGTTCTTGGAAATGCCGTACGCTTATAGCGCCTGGATTCAACGCTGGGGCCTCTCCGGTATTTTGTGGATTTCTACGGCAAGTCTGACGCACGCCGCACAGCCTCTCCCCCAGGAACTGATGAATCAATGGTTTGCAGTTGAAGTCTTGAGTGGAGCCAAAATTCCTTTATCGATTGAATTCGTGCCATCTCCATGGTCACTGATCCGGCTACGGCTGGCGCCGGACGAACGACTCTTGGTGTTATTTAATGCTCCCGTACAAGACTGCACGATTAGTGGCGACGCCCGGCTAGATCCAGATCGAGGTCGGATCCACATCCGAAGCCATGCCATCACGTGCCGTACTGCTAGAGGATTTGAAACTAGACTCTTCACTGGAACGGTGGTTTCTGAAACTGACGGGTTTCAAGGGGTCCCGTTGTCATTGGCACATCAAAGCCAGGATCAGAAGGGGTACATCGTCCCAGCCGGAGTCCAAGGCACCCTGGTCGTCCTTCCACACAACCCTCCCGAGAGAGTCGACGCCCCTCCCCCATCTCGCAAGTAATCGCTATCCATCTCTTTCGCTGCCCGCATTCGATGCACACTCTTGATGCCTTCAGTCTCTCGGTGGAGCCATGTTAAAGCGAAAACGGCGTTCTCTTCCACACTGAACGCCACTCGCCGGACACGTGCGGCACTCGCGGAGGGAGCGGCACCGTCCCGACTGGAGGAGCCTATAGGAACACTGTCACGCGGCAAGTGTAGCCTGACGTAAATGCGTGGCCCAATCGAGCAGAATGGGCTAGCCCGCCAATATCGAGCGACGGTGCATGATCACTAAAGAGAAAGGCGTCAGTATGAAAGAAGCAGACGCACCCCTACCCCAATGGATGCCAGGACTATGGCGAATAAAACTCAGCGACAATGGGCCGGTAACTATTGTCACGCCACGAGAGGACGAGGATGAGGATCTAACGATTGCGGTGATCACTGAGCCCTTCAACAACAGAAAGGAGGTCCTCGCGAACGCACACCTGATCGCTGCAGCTCCGAAACTGTATGAACAACTACGACTCTTAGTCCGTTGTGCAGAGGACCAGGGGGAATCGTGCAGATTCGCACAGGATGCTCTCGCTGCAGCACAGGGAGAATCTCACACAACGTGCGCGGGCCCATGTATCGCGGGGCTTATGCCGGGTGAAGCGTGTGAGCAATGCGGCAAGCTCTGTGAGGATAGTGAGACAGAGCTATGACACTGCATTTCACAGCGGGCCCATGGGTCGTCTACAGATCTTTGAATCGATAGAAGCCATCTCGACTGTATCCATTACCTTGACAAGACTTTCATCGATTGCCCAGGTGCTTCGCCAGTTTCAAGACGCCCAGCTTGATTCTGATGATGTTTTGTTCCGTCGTCATGATCCTCGCTCCTTTGATGAGGAGGACTGTATTTATCTATCAGATTTAAATTTACCTTTTAGGCCTAATTAGTATTGACGAATCCCACGCCCACACGTACACAATTCCTTCCCAGCTCAGGGCCAACCGCGCCACCACCTCCCAACGAGCGCTTACTCTCATCCCGCGCCTGGAGAACTCGTCCCATCAATCTGGAGTGTCATGCCAACACCCTTTGTCCATCTGCACACGCACACCACCTATAGCCTGCTCGATGGCGCCACTCTTCTAGATCCCCTCATTGAACACGTCAGATGGCTCAAGCAACCAGCCGTCGCGATCACCGATCATGGAAATCTCTTTGGCACAATCCCCTTCTACACCAAGGCCCGATCGGCAGGCATCAAGCCGATCATTGGGTGCGAAGTCTACATGGCCAAGGGCAGTCTGTTAGACAAAAAACCCCCAGAGGGACCCCGTGATTTCTATCACCTCATCCTGCTAGCCCAGAACAGTCTCGGATACCAAAACCTCATTCGCCTGGTCAGTCACGGCTACACGGAGGGTTTCTATTACAAACCCCGCATAGACAAGTCCTTGCTGCGCAGCCACAGTTCTGGCTTGATTGCACTGTCTGGCTGTCTTGACGGTGAAATCCCCACCCTCCTCCGCCAGGAACAGTTCGCTTCCGCGTCCGTGGCCGCCCAAGACTTTCTCGACATCTTCGGTCCTGATCGGTTCTATCTCGAGCTCCAAGCCAATGGACTTCACCAGCAACAGAGAGTCAATCAAGGCCTGATTCACGTGCACCGGGAGCTGGGGATCCCGCTGGTCGCCACGAATGACTGTCATTATCTCAAACGAGGCGATGCAGACGCCCATGACTTATTGCTCTGCATCCAGACCGGCACTACGATCACTGATACAACCAGACTCCGTTTTGGAACCGACCAACTGTACGTCAAATCCTCCGAGGAGATGGCCGAAGCCTTTCGAGAGCTGCCTCAAGCCATCACACACACAAATCTGATAGCTGAACAGTGCACGCTCGAGATTCCTCTGCATCGGACACAACTTCCTCGGTACAACGTGCCTCCCCCGCACACCCTCGACAGTTTTCTTGAAACCCTCGCCCAGCAAGGGTTGTCGGCACGCCTCGCCCACCACTCGGGGCCTCTAGACCAACCTAAGTATGAACGACGCCTGCGGACCGAACTCCTCACCATCTGCTCCATGGGCTTCGCCGGCTATTTCTTGATCGTGTGGGACATCATGAAGTTTGCCCGCTCCCGGCGCATCCCAGTTGGACCAGGACGCGGGTCGGCCGCAGGTAGCCTGGTGGCCTACGCGCTCGGGATTACAGAGTTGGACCCGCTTGCCTACGACCTCCTCTTCGAACGGTTTCTCAATCCGGATCGAGTTTCTCTCCCAGACATCGATATGGATTTCTGCATGAAGAGACGGCAGGAGGTGATCAACTATGTCACGGAGAAATACGGCCGAGACCATGTCGCACAAATCATCACCTTTGGCACCCTAGGCGCCAAAGCTGCAATCCGCGATGTAGGCCGTGTTCTCGACATTCCCTACGATGAAGTCGACACGATTGCCAAGCTCATTCCGTCTCAGCCCAACATGACGATCGCACAGGCGCTCGCCGAAGAGCCCAAATTAAGTGCCTTGTCTGCCTCGCGCCCTTCGGTCGGAAACCTGCTGTCGGTGGCCGGATCCCTTGAAGGGCTCGCCAGACACGCCTCTACCCATGCAGCGGGACTGGTCATCTCCAATACCCCCCTGCTGGAGACGGTCCCATTATGCCGCACGACGAGCGACGACATTGTGACGCAATTTGGGATGGGGGAACTCGAACAGATTGGCCTAGTGAAGTTCGATTTTCTCGGATTAAAGACCCTCACCGTGATCGATCACACCATCTCACTGATCAATCAGCAATCTCCGGGATCCCGTCCGTTGACGCTGGACGACATTCCGCTCGACGACGCCAAAACCTTCGCCCTCCTCGCAAGCGGACGTACCACAGGAGTGTTTCAGCTGGAAAGCAACGGAATGAGGGAGCTCCTTCGTGAATTTCAGCCTGATCGGTTCGATGATATCACAGCGATTATTGCGCTCTATCGTCCGGGGCCCCTCGATCTGATTCCGGAGTTTATTCAGCAGAAACGCAGGCAATGTCCCCTCGCCTCGAACATCGAGGCCCTCGAACCGATTCTCAGGACTACCTATGGCGTGATCGTCTATCAAGAACAAGTCATGGCCATCGCCAACACTGTGGCAGGATTCTCACTGAGCCAAGCCGACATTCTCCGCCGGGCTATGGGAAAAAAGAAACCAGAGGAGATGCGCGCCCTGCATACACAGTTTGTGGAGGGTGCCGTCGGACTCGGCACGGAGCGTGACGCAGCCGAACAGCTCTTCCAGATGATCACCAAGTTCGCTGGCTACGGATTCAACAAATCCCATGCCGCTGCATACGCGCTACTCACCTATCGGACGGCTTATCTGAAAGCTCACAATCCGCTGGCTTACATGACTGCGTTGATGACCAGTGATTTCGGTGACCATGAGCAAATCTCTCTCTATGCCAGTGAATGTCGGGAAATGGGCGTCAGGCTCCTTCCGCCCGACATTAACCGGAGTGAGACCGGATTCACGATCGTGGACGGGGCCATGCTATATGGTCTGGCCGCAATCAAGCACGTAGGAGAACATCTCGCCACACAATTGATCCGGACTCGTGCAACCGGAGGCACCTTCGCTTCCTTCTTTGATCTCTGCGATCGCGTCGACCGCCGCATTGTCACCAAGCGCGTACTCGATGCCTTGATTAAATCGGGCGCCCTCGACACGCTCTGTGACCATCGCGCACAACTATCCGCAATTCTAGATGATGAGACGCCAGCGAAGCCTACTCGATCTCACCGGAACGTCACACAACAAACTCTGCTCCATTTCTTGCCGGTGGAGTCAGAAACTCGCGTGCTGCCCCAAATACCAACCTGGGCTCCATCTATTCAATTGGACCACGAGCGAGAAGCTCTCGGATGCTATGTCAGTCACCATCCCGTACGAGTCCATGACCACCAACTGAAGCGTCTCCAAGTTGTTCCGTTAACTCAGCTTCCTGACCTCCCAGATGGCAAAGAAGTGCGAATCGCGGGATTGATCACCCGAGTCAAACGCATCACCACTAAAAGGCAGCAACCCATGGCCTTTGTCCACCTAGAAGATCAGGATCGCACACTCGAAGTCGTTGTTTTTCCGAGTCTCTACCGACACGAATCAGGGCAACTGGAACCTGGCACCGTCATCGCGCTCGAAGGGATTCTCGATCAGAATGACCAGGGGATAAAAGTGAAAGCCACCAGATTCCTCCCCCTCGATCCTGCTGCCTAAGCTCCCCACAATCCAGGAACAGGACTGCCCATCCGGTAATACACACGCAGGGACGACGTCATCTCAGCATGGGTGTCATCAAGAATGGGTTGCGTTCAAAAAGGAGTTGCTCTCACAATGGCGGCTACACTGACTTCCAGCTTACCTCTGTCAGTGATCAGTGCATTTCTATCACCAGTACAACGCTGGAGTCGCCACGGCCTCATAACAATCGGCTGCAGTCTCGGCATGACGCTCCTCGGTTCGGAAGTCGTAATAGCTCAACCTATGGACTTGCCTGCGGTCGCGCGATGTCAAATGGAGGTAGCCTCGCAGCCCAACAGAGAGGCGCTCATCCGGAGCTGGATTCACCGGGCGGGGCAGACCGATGCGCTGGCAGCGCTCTGCCTGTCATTTTCTCCAAATCCCAACGCGGGGGAATCCCTTGCATGGCTACGGCGCGCGGCGGATCTCGGACTCCCGGACGCACAGCTGCTTCTCGGTGCAGACCTTGAGGTAGGATTCAAGAGTCCTCCCAATAGTCACGAAGCCATGCGCTGGTACCGGAAGGCCGCACAGGCCGATTTCCCTTTTGCCCAATACGAGCTCGGATCCATTTATTCGGAAGGCAGGGCGAACCAACGGCAAGATTTGCCTGAAGCCTACTACTGGGCGACGCTTGCGGCCAGGCATCAATTCCAACCGGCCAAGGAACTCGCAGATACGCTCAGACCACAGCTCACACATGATGAGCGCGCACGCATCGATGGCCGCATCAAGAAATGGAAGCGCGTCGTCTCGTAGCCTATCCTGTACCAAATCGATCTAGACTTACTGTGGCAGTATGCGCCCCCTAGCCAGTAGCCTTCGTCAGATTATCTCGAACATCATTCGACACTTACTTGGAGGCGCATCCACATCTCGTCTCACCCACGATGAAGGCCGTGCACAACAAGAACGTGCCGACCTAGCCATGTTGCAGATCCTTGTCCAGGAAAGTGAACGGCCTCACACCGACGTGAGCTTGTCAGCCTCTCCAGTGGAAGACGACCCCCATCCCTAAGCCCAAAGGTCGGATTGCCCCCGTTCACACGCTTCGATAGAATGGTGTCCATTGAGTTGATGAGGCACTATGCCAACCATATCGACCGTTGTCCTGCTCTACCTTCTCGGGTATCTCCCACCCGCTCCGCTTCCTCCTGGGATCGCCCCACCGATGCCCCATCTTCAATGTAAGACCTTCACCGATAGCGAGTATCTTGCGAGTGAGGAGGACATCCTCGACCAACTTAGAAACCGTGGTCGATGTATCGACCTCACAGTCTCATACGCACCATCATTGGAAGGTCCCAGTTGGTGGATGAACCCCGCTCCGACTGAACCGGCTACCGCTTCATTTTTTGATTTCACCGCATCTCGGTAGGTCAGAAGGCTGTGAGGCTTTCCCATCACGGGACCAACGCATCTCATGCCTCAGACAGCAGCCGCTCCACAGATCCTGCCGCCATAGGAGTCTGATTCGCTTCCCCCCCCAGTCAAGCTCAAGTCGCACAGGAAGGCTGTATGCCTCACGCTGAATCCTTCTCTATCGCATCGAATTCCAAGCCGGGACTTTGCTATACCGTCACGCGAAGTCAGGCCAATGACTGGCAATGCACCTGTCCACATTGGACCTACCGACGAACCGAATGCGCGCACATCCGGACAGCCCAGTCTCTCCCCGCAACAGAGTCGATACATAAACCGGAACCGCCAATTGTCTATGCCCATGTCCGAGAAGTGACACCTCAACCAGACGGATCGTTGTACGTCCCCCTCCTGCCAATTGGGGACCCACATTTTCTCTATACACTCTGCTTTGATCTCTATGCGCACGGCGTACTTTGGGCGAGCATTCTCGAACGGTATCGGCTCCCTCGAAGTTTCAGCAGAGACACTTGCGTGGCTTTCATTGAACGGCACGGAAGAAAGATCTATCAGTTCAGCGACAATCCCGCACTCCCGCGTCACCAATACCAGATCCTCTCGGGCATTCCACTTCCCGACATTCCACGGTACCAAGAAACGCCGGTAGAGTATCACTCGCGTACCGGATACCCCCTCGATCTCTGCCAACGCTATCTCCACCCCTTATCACCCACGTAGGAACAGCGCATTCCTTCAACATCGACACATGAGGACGTATGAACCAACCTCCCATTCCAACGATGAGGATTGAAGAATCTGGATATCTACTCCATCCGCCTTACGGAAACCGGTATGTTGCGATCCAAGTTGATCCCACTCAATGGACACACGTATGCTCCGCACGCTTCGGACCAGGCAGACCCTGCAGTTTTAGCAAACAGACGAAGTGGACTGGCGACTCCTACCGCTATGATATTTTCATCCGTCCAGAGCATCGGCAAATTTCACTGCGATGGTTTAACGGAAGCGGAGAGGGCTGGCTCATTGCGGAGGATAAGAATGAGAGAGGGGAACGCTCCCTCCTCGACCACATTGCCCAGCTCCCAGACGAAGCGAGACGCTGGGACTTCTGTCATTTCATCTGGAGTGCGCTGTCACAAACTCGGAGGGCTGTCGTTCACACCACAGAGGACACCTGGGAACAGGCGATCCTGCAAAAGCAGATCACCATCCGGAAACGCAATGGCCGACGGACTGCATCGATCAAGCCTCAGATAATCGGACTACCACACACAGTATCCACCTTCACCCTTTAGCTGCCTTCCACTTACAGGACTGACTCCAGGACACACATGATTCGGGACGAAACTCAGCTAGCTTCCCCTGAACGATTTCGAGCCCTGGACGGACGGCTGTACATGCCATCCTATCCATGGGGAGTAGACTATTTCTCACGCATGGCAGACGACATTCACCATATTGGGAGCAACACTACCCTCACGAAATGCGAAGCGATGAGACGGGCACAAGGGTGGGTCCTTGGCGACCCTGCGAGATCCGCCACGATTCGTCGCCGACGCGACAATCGGGGCATCATGGAGTATTGGGGCGACACCGAAGGCCCACAGTATAAGACCACCGCTCTGAAATAGCGGAATCTGATTGGCAGCGCGTTTCCCATCAAAGCCACACACATCCGTCTACTCACGCAACGCAGGTTCTGCAACGACAATTTTGAGAGTCTGTCCACCGATTATCTCGATTTCAGTCCTTCGCAGTCAGTAATACATCTACATGAACGTTATCTTTGGAATAGGTCACCACCCCTATGCCTCGCACAACCACTTTCTCGATCCACTTCCGGAACGAGATGCTGGAGTACCGCAGTGAATCCATTTCGCTTCAGGCCATGTTCTGGAGATGGCTCTGTCTCTTTGCGTTTCGACGGTGGAAAACAGAGTTCCGAGGGAACCCTGTCGGAGTTCCCGGTGAGCGGGATCCCAGGTTCCCCTGTCAAAGCTATATGCCGAGGCCGCGGGCAACTCACGACATGCCGCATTGCAGGTTTCCGGACGGGCACTACCTCTGTTGGACTTGTACAGCAAATGCCCAACTTCCCAATCCCGGCACCCTGATTGCTCTCAAAGGGGCGAGCCCTACGGAGTTGAAGTCTCGCACCCAAGCCGTTCCCTCGACTCACGAGGCGCTATGAAAAAGGATTACGCCGTATCGGTCATCTTCCCTGAAGTGTTGGTCAAGCACAGCCGGCAACACATCAGAATCTCGGCGAGTAATCTACGGCTGGCTGCAAATGAGGCCCTTAAAGCCATCATGAAACGGGAAGGGATCAAAGGACGACGACTGACTCGCTTGCAACTGGCCGTGATCCACGCCGGCACGAGCACGATACAGGACCACGAGGCCTAAGCGAACACACCTCATGAGGGCTATGGGTCTTCGTCTTCATCCCCAGGGGGGTAGCCTCCTACGCTGACAAATACTCACCCTCAGTTGCAGCGCGACGATGCTCATGCTCTGCCGTCGTCAGGAAGCCATGGCCACAGCGGACAATGACTCGTTTGGCGTTGGCATGACGATCATCGCAGCATTTTTTTAAACCAGCTTTGTCGGCTCCTCGAGCCGAAACGGTTAGGGTACACCTTCACGAGTCTGATCCTGCTCAACGCCACGACCATCATCCTACTGGAAATGAGCATCGGCTGGACGGCCACGTTCTATTCGCTCGGGCCGATTGGACTCGGGCTCCTCGATATCTTGAACAAGCCCTCGCGCTTCGGTCCTTTATATCCGCAACTGTGGGGATCCCCTGGGCCATCCACCTCCACAGAGCCATGGCGTCCGGCCGATCTTGGGCACGGACGGACACTGATGTCAGTGTGCCGAAGACAGACACCTCCTGGTGGATGAGTGACGACGGATGTTTACTAACCGGATGGCGCTCACGCGCAGGGCAACCGCCTCGCTGATACCACGACGCCCTAACCGAGCACTGACACAGCCCTGAGAACCATGACGATGTCTCTCCCATCTACTCATTCAACCGAAACGCCACAGCCAATTCTCTCTATTGGGATGCTCTCGCAACGCATTCGTCGACAACTCGCGCCGATGCTGACCAAGCAGACGTACTTGCTCCAAGCCCAATGGATCAAACCCCAGGCCAATAAGGGGCAAAAGGGCTTCTTCTCGGTCACTCTGGCGGACACAGACAATCCAAATATGGCGATTGACGCCATGATCTGGGAACCAGCGGTCATCAGGAAGGTGCTCGAACAAGGCCAACAGTTCGGCCACGACCTGCTGAGTCGGGATTCTCGAGTCGAGGTCGTCGTCGAGGCCACGCTGGGGTTCTGGGCCAATAAGAACACGATCTATGTGCTCATTCACCAGCTCAGCACGATCGGCATGCTTGGACTGCGACAGCAACAACGGGAAGCAGCTCTTCGCACCCTCAAAGAGGAGGGCCTCCTTACTCGCAATGCCAGCCTTCCATGGCCACGATTCCCATTGCGAATCGGCATCATCGGCAAGCAAGGAAGTGACGCCGTTCACGATATCTTAAATGTCCTGCACAGCAGTCCGTACCGATTTGAAACCACTATTTTCCACACTGCCGTCCAAGGAGTCGGAGCGATCCCAGGGCTTCTCAAGGCATTCCACGATGTCGCCGCACACACCACACCGCTCGATGTCATTGTCATGTCGCGTGGAGGCGGAAATGAAATAGATTTGGTCGCGTTTGATAACCTCGACGTCGCCCGCGCCGTCGCGACAGCAAGCAAACCCGTCCTGACAGGGCTGGGCCACCACCTCGATCGGTCGATCTGTGACGAGGTGGCGGCGAAAGCTTTGTCTACGCCAACCGCTGCCGGGCAGTACCTCGTCAGCCATTTGGACCGCATCCGCGAATGTCTCTTCACGACCCATGCAACGCTACATGCCCATACTCGACACACGTTGCTAGAATGGACTCATGCACTCACGCTCACCCGGCATGCCCTCTGGGAACGCGCCCGGACCACGATCGAGGCTCACGCGACAGCGTCCCACCATGCCCATGAGCGATTCCAGCACGCACTCCGCGATCGCCTCGAAGCCAGC
>OCTV010000228.1_pt1 | contig 22826 bp, 18 predicted proteins | sample 1539101 | NCBI WGS metagenome assembly OCTV01 (sample SAMEA3991422, study PRJEB22521) | metagenome | biome: anthropogenic terrestrial biome; feature: sewage plant; material: sludge | place: Sweden | collected 2012-09-26 | reverse complement strand
CAATGCATTCAAAGGTAACACGAGTTATGCCTTAGAATACTAAGAGGTCCTGAACAGTTACAAATAATCAATAATATAGTAGAGAGTATAGTCCAGAAAGAAATAGTATATAGTAGGGTAGGAATCAATGGTTTATCAATTATGTCATATGAATAAGTTATTAATCTTAATTTTAAAAAACCTGGTAAACACTCGCTGATTTCTGATAGTAAATAATATCCAATGAATGGACTGACCAAAGCTAGGAACTTATCTGTTTTAAATGTTGAAACTGTTATTCCTAATAGAGACCAAAATGAACAGCTTATAGAAAAATTAAATATTTTGATAATAATATATAGCCAGGGATTAAATTTAGTAATAATAAACCCGTATGGTTCTAAAAGAGATTCCTCATAACTATAATCATTATACAAAGGAATAAATAAGGAAATAAATAAGCAGAATAATAATATTCCTAAAAAGGACACTATAAATGTAATCGTCCCGGAAGTGATGAACTTGGAAATGCAATATTTTTTATTATCAGATCGTACAATCATTGAATTAATATATCTATTATTCCAATCATCACAAAAAAAAGCAGAGCATGTACCTGCAGCGAAAAGAATAATCATATTTTTAAAGATACCTATATCCAATAATAAGTTAAAAAAATAAATTACATCCGCATCATCATTTTTCATAATATATTTAATATAGTCACCCAAACTTAATACGCATACAATAATAACAAAAAATAACAAGATATAAATCTTTTTAGATGTAAATGATCGGTAATAATCTGATAAAATAATTCTCATTATAACATTACCTTTCCATTTAAAGCATTAACAAATATGGTTGATTCTTTGTTATAATCAGAATATTGCTGGATTTTTTCATTCCACATCTGACTTTTACTTGTTATTGTAATTGCCCATGCAGGAATTAATAACGTTTGATTATTATCTATTATAGGAACATAATTCAGTATGGCATCTGAGATCAATGTATTTTTTTGAGTGATTTTTTTATTGTATTCACATGCTGCTGCTATTATTGCATCATTTATTGATATGACCGGAGAACACGATGATGTTTCTTTTATGGAGTTTAAATCATAAAGCCCAGTTCCTTGTAGGAGTTCAATTTCATTATTTGAAGTGTTTATTAATGCAAAAAAATAACTTTCAAACCAAGAACCTGCAAAGTTCCATGAAATAGGATTCTTATTTAGATCTATGTTATTAATTTGAAAATTATCATAAACAATAAGAATATAATTGTCATTGAATGTTTTGCTGTCATTTTGCATATTGTCGTTTTCAAGTGATAAAGAATCTTTATCTATGTAATATATCGTTGGCGAAGAAGTATTTAATATATTCAATTCTGCTAATAGGGTATCAGTTCTTTTTATATAGTTTTCTGTATTTAAATTATTTGGAATATTTTTAGAAAATATATCTTTTATATCATCTCTTATATTTGTTTTATAACCTCTTAATATAAGAAAAATATTATTTGACTCAATTTTATTAGTTTCGTAACGGATTTCTCCAGCTGATGAACCGCCAAACGCATCATCAGATTTAATAAATATATTTTTATAACCATTAAGTATCTCATCATCATGTGATGTTTTTTTAACAATAACTTTATTGTTAAAAAAAGTATTAATTATTTGCTCTTCAGTGTACATATTGTACTTAAATTCTAATGGGCAAAGCTTTTGATCTACTTGAACATTTTTAACTTTAACACTGATGTTCTCCGATAAATTTCCTTTTATAAACCCGTTATCTATGGTTAAAGAATCTCCGGTAAAATCACCTGAATTGTCGACATATGTAATATTTCCTAAAGAAGAAGTGTTTAAATTATCACTTGGAAAACAACTACATAAGCAAGTAGAAAATAAGACTAATGCCAATAAAATGTATTCTTTCATAATACTCCTCTTTCTGTACAAGGGATATAAGATTTTATATCTTATATCCCTTGTTATTAAAACGTTTCAACAATTATTGATATATCATGGGCACCAAGTTCCTGATACATTGCAAAAATATCTATCTGATCTACCTGCTAGTTGATATTTAGACCTAGCGTAAACATCTTTTGTATATTTAAGAGTTTTTGCATCGTCACCCTCCCAGCTAGTGGTAACTTATTTGTCATTTGTGACTTTACGAGAAGCAGCATCCAGAACAGATACATAGAATAAATCTTTCGTACAAATATCATCTTTTTTTACTTTTACATATGCCCTGTTTTCATCATCATCTTTAGTAACAAGACATGTTCTTTGTGTAATTCCATCTAAAGAATTTACCATGTCGAAATAAAAATCAGCATTAGATGCACTAACACTTTAAATAAGAGATCCTGAGATAACTGTAGCCGCTAATAATGATATTATTTTCTTTTTCATAATAAAAAATAATTCTTTTCGTTAAATAAATGTATTAATGTATAAAAACTGCATAATTGTGCACATCGCGTATATATAATATCATATAACTCCATATATGTCAATAAAAATTATTTTAAAATGCAAAATAAATCAAAAAACCTTTCTGAATAAATTCAGAAAGGTTTAAAATAATGTGCCTGGGGGGATTCGAACCCACGACCTACTGGTTCGTAGCCAGTTACTCTATCCAGCTGAGCTACAAGCACATAAACTATAGAAAATAAGTTTAATGAGATATTGGGGATTCGAACCCCAGACCCTTTGATTAAAAGTCAAATGCTCTGCCAACTGAGCTAATATCTCATTTGTCTTTTGTTTTCCTCAGACAACGTTATTAATTATAACAAATAATAAATCATTTGTCAATACTTTTTTCAAAAAAATTATAAAAAATATGTGCAACAATTTAAATAATATTGCCATTGAATTATCAGGATAAGTTTGCTATAATAATAGGGTGTTTACATAGTAATTATTAGTCACTTTATACACAAAATCAAACAAATATTTATCTGAAAAGTTTTTATTTAAGCTGACAAATAGAATTTTTTATTAAAAATCAAATAAAGGTATTGTCCTTATTCTTTAAAAAGACTATCAAGTCATGTCACTTCTGAGAAAATAAATTTTTTAAAAAATTCTGTAGCATTTGTCGTGCATGGAAAGTATTAAATATGATAGTTTAACAAAATGCGCCTTTACTCTGAATCAGTACATTTTATACTAATTAACAGTATTAATAATTTTATTTCTTGTATAGAAATGAAATTTTAGTATATGGCATAAAATGTATAAATCGCAATTTTAAGAAAACACAAAACAGAATAGGAGAGTTAATTATGAAAAAAACAAAAATGACTTTGATCACAGCTGCAGTACTTACAGTAGCTGCAACTACGCGTCCTGATTTTGTTCATTCTGTCTCAGAAGGAGACGAACCAATATCTACTGTATACGGTCCACCATCATATTTTGCTGCAAAGGGTGATGTGAATATGGACGGTGAAATCAACATTCTTGATTACTGTCTGATGCGTAACGTGGCTATTGAGAGTGGCGATTATGACCAACGCTATATTTCTGATATAAATAAAGATGGAAAAGTTAATAAATTTGATATCTTTTCAATTCAGGATTATTTACTTGGTAAGAGTTCTTATATTAAACCGTATACAGATGACGATCCGGATGTTACAAAACAAACGCAGCCTCCGGTAACTACTATTACAGAGATACAGCCACAGCCGGAATACGGGTGCTATATAACTGTTACTGAAGAAACACAGCCTCTGGTAACTACTATTGAAGAGTCACAGCCACCGGTTACTACTAGAAGAGAACCACAGCCACAGCCGAAATACGGATGCTATATGACTACCGAGCTTGATGAGGTGGAATAATGCTTAATATAATGCTAAAAAAGAAACGTATGCGTGAAATAGCCGCTGCACAGACAAATACACTCAGCAATCTTTTCCTTGAACTGACAATGCGTTGTAATGAACATTGCTTGCATTGCGGAAGCAGATGCGGTGATGTTTCTGCCGAGGAGATAACTCCTGCACAATATCATGATTTTCTGAAACAGACATCTGAAGATTTTGATGTAAAGAAATTTACTCTTTGTGTAACAGGCGGTGAGCCATTAATAAGAAATGATTTTTTCGATATCATGTCTGATGCCAACGATCTGGGTTATCTGTGGGGAATGACATCAAACGGAATACTAATTACTCCAGATGTTGCAAAAGATCTGAGACGTTGCGGTATGAAAACAATCTCAATCAGCATTGACGGAAATGAAGAAACACATGACGCATTCAGAAGGACTCCGGGTGGATGGAAAAAGGCTATGGCCGGAATTGAGAATCTTATCAGTACAGGCGGTTTTAAACATATCCAGATCACAACGGTTGTAACCCACCAGAATATTGATCAGCTTGATGAACTGTATAATATTTTTAAGGATATAGATATTGATTCATGGAGAGTAGTCAATATAGATCCTATTGGCAGAGCAAATCAGCATCCTGAACTGTTCCTGACAGATGAAGATCATGTCAGACTGTTTGATTACATAAGAAATAAGCGAATGAACGCTGAGCCTGTAACATACGGATGTGAACATTATCTTGGTATGGACTATGAACGTGAAGTCCGTGACTGGTATTTCCGTTGTGGTGCAGGAAGAGAAGTAGCAAGTATTATGACTAACGGTAATATTACTGCGTGTCTTGATATAGAACGAAGACCGGAATTTATTATGGGTAATATTTTTAAGGACCGCTTTAAAGATGTCTGGGAAAACGGATTTCAGATATTCAGAAAAGGACTTTCATGTGAACAATGTGAGAAATGCGGTGAGTTTGAATTCTGTAAGGGTGGGTCTTATCATACCTGGAATTTTGACGAAAACAAGCCTAATGTATGTTTGAAGGATGTTTTATTCTGAAAAAACATAAGCCTCTTTGATTGATTTCAAAGAGGCTTTATATGTATTAATATTAAGAATTCCAGAATACATTCACCAGCTAACAGGTTCCCCAGAATAATTTTACCAGAATAACACTTCCCGCAATAGCGATGAAGTCTCCTGTGAGTGAACATCCAAGTGTGTGCTTTGTATTTTTTATTTTCGTTGCTCCGAAATATACGGCTATTGTGTAAAAGGTTGTCTCTGTAGAACCAATCATTACACTTGCTACTCTGCCGGCAAAGCTGTCAGGTGAGTTAAAGTTTAATATGTTTTCATATACAGCTGTTGCACCGCTGCCTGAAACAGGACGTATCAGAGCAAGGGGAAGGCATTCAGAAGGAAAGCCGATGGTGTCCATAAGAGGAGCAGCAAGCTCAGATATAAAGTCAATTACTCCGGAGGCACGAAGCATCCCGATTGAAAGTACAAGTGCCACAAGTGTCGGAAGAATTTCAAATGAAACCTTAAGATTATCTGCCGCACCGCTTATAAATTCTGAAAATACATCAACTTTTTTTGCTATTGCTACTGCAAATATAAGTATCAGTAATATCGGAATAAGATATGATGTCATTTTATTTCCACCCCTTTTTTTCTTTTTTCTCCTGAAGCCTGCATATTAATGATGCAAATGAAATTGCAACCACTGCAGTAACAACGGAATTAATCAGAGTAAGAGGTAGAATATCAAGAGGGTTTGCAGCATTGTGCTTTAAACGGAGAGAAGCTGCAGTTGATGGAATGATAGTGAGTGATGCTGTATTGAGTACAGTAAATATTATCATATTGCGGCTTGCGGTATCTGTGGTTTTGTCCTCTTCTTCAAGGGCTTTCATCGCTTCTAAACCGAATGGTGTAGCTGCATTTCCAAGGCCAAGAAGATTGGCAGTGATATTCATCGAAATTGCTTTAAATGCTTTACCGTTAAGATCAATGCCCTTAAAGATGATTTTTGCTATAGGACGGAATAAAAGTGAAAGGTAATAAGTGATTCCGGCTTTATCAGCGACGTTCATTATGCCGCCCCATACGCACATGCCTCCAAGTAGATAGAAGGAAAGTTCTACGGCGTTTACACCTTCATTAAGAATTGAATTTGTAAACTGTTCAGTATTTCCGAGAAATATTGAGAATACGGCAGAGATAATAACAAAAAAAGAAAAAATCCACTTCATCATATAATATAATTCCTCCGTATTTTAAAGATTTGGATGTTATTATATATATGTGAGTGGATGTGGGGATAGTACAGGCTGAGAAGATTTCGCTCTTATAAGAGCGAGCAGGGCTTTCCGATCGCCCTGCACCTTCGGGGCACCAATACTTAGAATAAGATTTTGCTTTACAATTTGAAAAGGCAGAGGAGTTCGCTTCTGAGGAAGTGAGCAGGGCTTTCCGGTCGCCCTGCACCTTCGGGGTAACATACTTAGAGAATAAGGTTATTTTAATTCTCTGTCAATTACTGCTTGAAATTGAGTTTTAAAAATATCTTCTGGTGCAAAATACATCTTATCTTTAAAATAATCTCCGTGTTCAATTGTAATATCCATAATAATATTTTTACAATCCTCAGTAATTACTGTTTTCCAGGTGTTTGGTAAAACATATCCGTTTTCTACTACTTCAATTTGAGGTTGAAATGGATAATTAGTTCCCAATAAGCTTTCACGTTTATTACTTCCGCTTACAACTTCGGACTCTCCACCAGAAGATAAATACTCTCCAGCATAATAAATAGGGATTACATATTTTCCACCCTTTTGAATTGAAACCATCGGGTCAAAAATAAATATTTCATCTTCTACTGTGATTATATCTCCTTCTTGGACGTCTCCATACCACACTTTTTCAGCCGAAATTTTATAAATGACTGTTTTGGTTTTATAGTTCAAAACTCCATTTTCTTCAAATTTATCACAAGGAACGCTAAACTCATATTCTTTTGTATACATATCAACAATTTCGCCTTCTATAATTGCTGAACTGCATTGAAGCATTGATTCATCAAAAGCAACTATGTCAAAAGATGAAGTAGCTGAACTATCTTCTATATCTAAATTTGGAGCGCCTGAATGATTGACCAATTGACTATAGTACATAGGCTGATTTTCTTCTGCAACAGATTCTGTTGCTACAGATGTTGTCACTTCATTGCTTTTGTTATCAACTATATCTTGTGGAATGATACTTTTTTCTTGTATTGATGTATACTTAAGTACTCCGGTAATCACAACACATAAGCAAGCAACTACAGCAATGTAAGAAAAATATTTATAATTTTTTATTTTGGATTTATAATTTATTGCTTCATATATGTATTTATTATCTATATCTCCAAGTGCCTCAGAAAACTTCTTAGATTTCATATGCTTACACCTCTTTCTGTTAAATAACATTTCAACTGTTTTCGCATTCTGGTAAGACGTACAGATACATTTTTTTCAGAAAGGCCTACGCATTTAGCAATTTCTTCATAAGTATCAGCGAACCAATACCTACGCATAAAGATAACGCGGTTTTCTTCGATTAATGTGCCTAAAAAGCCCTCTATAATCTGTGTTAATTCTCTTACATCTACCTTACTTTCAACATTTTCTGCCGATGGTAAATATTCTTCAAGTTCATCTAAGGTCAATTCATAGGTGCTATTTCGTTTTTTAGCAGTTTTCATATTCAGTCTTTTTAAGGATAGATTACGAACTATTTTGCATACAAATGCAACCAACGGGTCTGGAATTGCTGGGGGTATAGCTTTCCATACTCCTAAGTAAGTATCATTTACACATTCTTCAGAATCTGATCTATCTTTGAGAATATTGTAAGATAATTTATAAAACAATTTGCCATACTTTTCATTTAGTTTGTTGATTGCCCGTTCCGAGCGCTTGAAAAACAATTGTATAATCTCTTTATCTTTGATAATATTAAACACCTCCTATTAACCTCTATTCTTATACTACGTTTTCATCGAAAAAAACTACAGTAAATGTGAGACTTTTGGGATATATAAATCAGATTATTTTCATATAGAATAAGACCGAATAATCACTTTATAGTGATAAAACGGTCTTGTTTACTTATATTATATTTTTGAATATTTAAGGCTCAATATAGTCTTTAAAAAGGCAGAGAGTTTCGCTTCTGCGGAAGCGAGCAGGGCTTTCCGGTCGCCCTGCACCTTCGGGGTAACATATGGGGTAAAATATTAAAAAGTAATTATTATACTAAGCTTATAAAATATGAAGGGACTTAGAAGAAATCAGATTAACGAGAACATTTTAAATATGTAGATGAAAGAGGTTACGGTTAAGGCGGAGAATATTGTGGTTATTACTACTATGCCTGAGGCCAGTTCACTGTCATTGTCCATGCTTTTGGCCATGATATAACCGCTTACTGTTGACGGAGAACCGAGCATTATGAGTATAGCAATGAGTGATTGATTGCGGAAACCAAGCAGGATTGCTATAGGTGAAAATACAACAGGCAGAATTATGAGCTTTATAAGTGAAGCAATGACGCATGGTTTGATTTTTGAAATTGATGCGGATGTACTGAATCCGGCACCTACAATAAGGAGTGCAAGAGGTGATGCTGTGGCTGAAAGACTGTCTGTTGCCTTGGATATCATCGGCGGAAATGATATCTGCAGAAATGAAAATATAATTCCGATAAATATTGCCACTATCATAGGGTTTTTAGCTATACTTAAAGCAAGCTTTTTCTTGCTGATTTTTTTATCTATTGAGTCACGGCTGTTTAATGTCAGGAGAATTACTGAATAAATATTGTAAAGTGGTACAACCGCAATTATCATCATCGGAACCATTCCGGAATTTCCATAGAGGTTTTCAGCTATTGATACTCCGAGTATTGCAGCACTGCTTCTGAATGAGCCCTGAATAAAGCTGCCTACGATGGTTTTGTCTTTTATAAGTATATGCGAAAGAAGTGATATAAAAAATATTGAGACAGCTGTCATAAGAAAGCATGTCAGGATAAATGGTATGCTGAAATTTTCTGCAATCTTCATTGTGGATAAATCACGGAATAAGAGAACAGGAAATAAAATATTGAATGCAAGTTTATTGTTGACTGAAACAAAATCGTCATTGATAATATTTATTTTTTTAAGCAGCCAGCCAAGCAGAATAATTGTAAATATAGGTACAGTTGCATTTAAGCTGTAAATAAGGTTATTCATTATTAAAATTCATCTTCTTCAGTAAAAGTATCTGAAAGGTCTTCTCCGTTTTCAATTCCTTTTGAAATCAGATCAAGATTTTTTATTCGTATACGTTCTTCAATAAATTCTTTTGTTAGTGCATAAATAACAGCAAATACCGGAACTCCGGCAAGCATACCTATAAATCCGAACAGATTTCCAAAAAAGAAAATAGAGAATATTATCCAGAATGTAGGCAGATTAAGCTTATTGCCGAGAATTTTAGGACCAAGGATATTTCCGTCGAACTGCTGTAAAACAAGAATTAGTATTATAAATAACAGGGTTTTGCTTGGCGAAGTAAGAAGTACAAGCAGGGCAGACGGTATTGCTCCGATAAAAGGACCGAAGAAAGGAATCATATTTGTAATGCCTACAATAAAACTTATAAGCATTGCATTAGGAATCTGGAATATCACGAGAATTATAAAGCAGAGCATACCTATGATAAGTGAATCAACAGCTTTTCCTACAATGAAATCACTGAATATTTTATTTGCATGAGTGCCCTTTACCATAAGTACGTCGTATACTTTTTTAGGAAGCATTGCATATGAAAGCTTTTTAAACTGAAGAAGAAAGTGCTCTTTGCTATAGAGAAGGTATATTGAAACAATGTAGCCCAGAAGGAAATCTTTTACGCCTACTAAAAAGTTCAGAACTCCATCTTTAAGCAATATGAGGTATTTTTCAAAGATAGGTTTGAGATTTGTTACCCACTCCAATACCATTTTTTCAATATTTTCAAATTGATTTTCAAACCATCCGGACATTGTAGAACTTATTTCGGGATTTTTATTAAAGAAAGCAATAACTGAATCATACAGGGAGTTAAGGTATTCAGGCATATTGTTGAACAGTGCCGAAAGACTTTCTATAATTTCAGGTACAGCCAGGGCTATTAATGTGATAATTGCTGAGAGAGTTATAATAGAGGAAATCAATATACTGAGTGTTCTGTTTATACGTGCATGGCTCTTCTTTTTAAACATGCGTTTATTCAGCATACCTTCTGTTTTTGTCACAAGAGGTGACATAAGGTATGCTATTATGAATCCCCATACAACTGGTGCAATTGCTGACATTATTTTTCTTGCCACATTAATAAACTCATTTAATCTGAACGCAAGAAGTATTATCATAATACATACTGCAAATACAATTATCGCGTATACAGAAATAGTATTGTATTTTGTGTTGAATTTTACTTTCACTTTTTTGCATCTCCTTTTGTTTTTTTATATTTAATTGGATACTGTCCTACCTGAAAGTACAGAGGGTGTGAAATAGTTTATGATGGATCCAGACTTTGAGAGAATGAATTCACTTGTATTTTTACATTATATAATGAATACTATAAACACTTTAATTATACTATAAATAAGAGAAAAATGAAATAGCCTGAGCATAAAAATATCAGCTTTTTATAAAAAGCTGATATTTTTTATTTATTCTGCTGTATATTCTCTTACTCGAAGTGGTATATTCATTGAAGCTGCAAGAACTTTACACTCCTGGATATCTTCTTGTGAAATTACGTCAACAACTGAAAATTTAACATCATCAAGATATTTACAGCATTCTTCGGCAAATGAAATCATTGCACTGAATGATATAATGCCGAATTCAGGCCGGACAAGATCGTTATATTTTTCAGCGGTAGGGGCATTAAGACTTATTGAGATACTGTCAATATTCTCGCAGACTTCTTTGACGATATTTTTCTGATTGATAAGATTTCCAAGCCCGTTTGTATTAAGACGGATATAAAATCCGAATTTTTCTTTTATATGTCTGCATACTCCTTTAAGAACTTCCAGTGCACATGTAGGTTCACCATAACCGCATATTATTATTTCATTCCGGTTTTTGAAGTCAAATTTATCAATTGCTGCGATAGCTTCATCAAGAGTAGGAGTTTTTTCGTGCCACATCATATCTGCAGAGCCAAGTGAATCACCATTTTTTCTTATACAGAATCTGCAGCGGCACGGACATTCGTTTGTAAGATTAAGATAGACTTTGTTTTCATAAACATAAACAATATCAGCCATAATGAACTTCCTTTACAAAATTAATTTAAGATTTTAGATTTGAATTTTACAGTATCAAGAGCAGTTCCTGCAAAATAGAATATTACAGTACTTCCAGCTGCCTGAATCAGACCGAAAATAAGAGATGCAGCAGCAACTTTAATGCTTCCAAACATAATTGCCTCTGCAAACATATATCCAATTGAGGTTATTAAACCTGAAATTACAGACATCATCATAATACGTAAATTTATTATCCTGGTGTCTTTGCGATTTTTCATATATTTAAGCATTATAGAAAACGGGATAACATTGAGTGCCTTAATTATTGCTGTAGGAAATGCCCATATTGCAGAACCTGACAGCATGTCAGCCATTGCACCGCCGATTGAGGCTGCACACATTGCATATGGTGCAGGCAGGAGACAGGCAGCAAGGTAGATCATTGAGTCACCAAAATGAACATAACCGGAATTTGTACCTATATTTATATGGAAATATGCTGTTAAAACAGTAATGATAGATGCAAACATTGCAGAAATAATAATTTTTTTTGTTTTTGATGATGACATAAAAAATTTCTCCTTTGATGTTATATTAATAAAATGCTTGCAAGCTGATTACTTATTATATATAATAATATAATAAGTTTGTCTGTAATGAAATATACAAAAATAATAATTTTTAAGGGGTCAGTTAATATGCAGCTTCAACTGGAAAATAAAGAAATACCTTTGTATATGAGGGTATATAATTATTATAAAGAAATGATTGTGGGTGGTAAAATATCTTCAGGATCAAAAATTCCTTCAATCAGGCGTTGTGCAGAAGAACTTCAGATAAGCCGTACAACTGTGGAGACAGCATATATGTCACTGGCGGCAGACGGGTATATTATTTCAAAGGCTCAGAGCGGATTTTATGTAACGGAATTTGCTTTTTCAAAAGGAAAAAATAAAACGGCAAATTTAATAATAAAGCATGAATTATCAAATATAAAATATGATTTTGCTTCTGCGGGAGCCGATATGGAGAGCTTTAATTTCGATTTGTGGCGCAGATACATAAAAAGTGCACTGAGACAGGACAAAAGACTTCTTTCATATGGTGAGCCGCAGGGAGAACATGAGCTCAGAGAAGCATTATCAGAATATATAGGAAGAAAAAGAAATGTTGTATGTAACGCTGATAGTATTGTTGTTGGTGCAGGTATTCAGAGCCTTCTTCATATTTTATGTGTGCTTCTGGAAGGAAAAAAGAAAATATCATTTCATAATACTGATTTTAAGCAAGGTATAGCAGTTTTCCGTGATCACGGATGGGATACATCCTGTGAGGATGCTGACATTATTTATGCAACACCTTCACATGTAAACTCATGGGGAGAAGTAATGAATGTTCATGACAGAATCAGGCTTGTAGGAAGTGCTTCAAAGAAAAATCAAATAATAATTGAGGATGATTATGATAATGAATTCTCGTATTTTAATAGAAGAACTCCTTCACTTCAGAGCATTGCATCCGGGAAAAATGTTATTTATATAGGTACATTTTCGCGAATGCTCATCCCGTCAATACGAATAAGTTATATGGTGCTACCTGAAGATCTGTTAAATAAATATGACAAAATACGCAGTGAGTATAATCAGACAGCTTCAAAAACCGAGCAGATAGCATTATGTCAGTTTATACGTGACGGGCATCTTGACTCACAGATACGAAAACAAACAAAACTCTATAGCGCAAAATCAAAAAATCTTACAGAGACAATTAAAAAAATTTTCGGAGATTCTGTAAATGTATTTCCGCTTGAAAATGGTCTGCATATCAAAATGGAATTTTCTACAAAAATGACAGCAGATGAGCTTATGAAAAAGACAACGGATAATGGTGTATCGCTGAATGCCGTAAAAAATAATCATGGAATAATGTCGGTAATTTTATCGTGCACATCTATAAAAACTGAAGATTTTTATGATGCGGTAAATATCATAAAATCTTCGATTGATAGTGATAGTGTCAGAGATATCATATAAAAATTGCTGCTCATTAATGTAAAAGAACAAGCTTTCAGCATTAATGAGTAATTATTTTTTATCCGAGTCAGGCTATCATTGATAATCAGGAGGATGTTTTTCTTTTCTTCTGTATCGTTTTTTATCTGTATCAGCAACACGGGTTATTGGGTTTATTTCACCCCATCCGTTTCTTTTACTGAGATTGAATTTTTGTTTTTCTTTTTTACCCAGTTTGTCGTAAGGAACGAAATTTTTCATTTATTATCTTCCTCTCCGGCTTTGAAATTATAGATAGGTTTTATGATGTCATTTACCTCAACTGTATCTCCTATATTGTCGACAATGTCATTTATAGATTTATAAGCCATAGGACATTCATCAAGTGTACCTGAATTTACAGATGTAGTATAAATACCCGACATCTCTTTTTTATATTCAGAAACAGTAAACGACTGTTTTGCCTGTGATCTTGACATAAGACGGCCGGCTCCGTGAGGTGCTGAGAAATTCCATTCAGGATTTCCTTTACCTGTGCACAGCAGACTTCCGTCGCGCATATTGATAGGAATAAGTAGCTTTTCGTCCTTTTGGGCAGAAACAGCTCCTTTTCTGAGAATCATTGCATCAGTATCAATATAGTTATGAATAGTGCTTATCTGTTCTGTTATATGCAGATTCATTCCTTTTATAATTTCGTATATCATAGCCTGTCGGTTTATTAATGCAAACATCTGTATAATCTTCATATCGTGAATGTAGTGATTAAATAGTTCACCGGATGTATAGGCAAGATGTTTCGGAATATATGTCTGCTTTGTATTTGAAAGTTTTTTTAGTTCTGACTGGATATGTGTTTCTTTGCCTTCTGATTTAAGTCTTGCAATCAACTGTTCTATATCTGATGTTGAACATTTGTTAAGCACATCATAAGCTTCTTTCTGATAATATGACGCAACTTCAACCCCCAGATGTCGTGAACCTGAGTGAACAACAATGTAAATACTGCCATCGCTGCCTTTATCAGCTTCAATAAAATGATTTCCTCCCCCAAGAGTTCCTATACTTTTTTCTGCACGTAACGGATCGATATGTTTATAGCAGAAAAGCTTTGTTAGATCAATTTTCTCAGAATAAGGATGAGGTTTATCATTTATTTTAAAACCTGATGGTATTTTCTTGTAAATAAGTTTATCCAGTTGCTGTAATTCGATATGTTTTTCTTTAAGTTTTATTGTTTCCATTCCACAGCCGATGTCTACTCCGACAAGGTTAGGAACAGCTTTATCTGTAATTGTCATAGTAGTGCCGATAGTGCAGCCTGCTCCTGCATGAACATCAGGCATTATGCGTATCTGTGAATTTTCAGAGAATTGTTGATTACATAATTCAATGATCTGGGTTATGGAGCTCTCGTCAATGATATCTGTAAATATTTTTGCTGAGTTGTATTTTCCGTTCAGTATAATCATAAGATACCTTTCTTTAATAAAATTTTAAATGAATAATATTATTGTTGTGATCGTTGGTAATTTGTCTGCAAAAACAAAAATGCACCTCTGTATAAAACAGAAGTGCATTAAATCCCGTGTATTTACAGAGATTTACTGTATAATAAAATGCAGGCAAATTCCATTTTGTTTTTGTAAAATATTATATTTTCTTATTCTAAATATATATGATGTTCTTTTCATGGAATTCACCATCCTTTCAAGTAATATATGTGATATTATATTACTAAAAAAAGAAATTGTCAATGTTTTTTTAATTTTAATTTTATGAAAAAATAAAATATTGTCTTGTTGTTATTTCTAAGCTTTGATGCAATTGTTATAGGCCGTTGTAGTGAAAATATTATAATACACCATTTAAAATAAAAATACTCATTTATAGATATTCAATACACTTTTTGTATATACTATTGAATTACTGAATCTTCTATGGTATAATTCAAATATTATATTTCTAAAATATTGTAAAAAATAAGGGGGGAATTTCTTTGAAAAGATTCAAACGAATATTTACTGGTATTGTTGCAATTAACATGGTAATTACAATGATGCCTCTGAATTCATTTAAGCAGGAACTGGATTCTCTTAATCTTTTTGCTTCTAAAGAAAAAATTAATGCAGAAACTTCCACTGATGGCGAATATGAATATCAGCTGATAAGCGGAACTACAGCAAAAATTGTAAAGTATAACGGCAATGATTCTAAACTTGAGATACCGGAAAAGGTTGAGGGATACTCGGTTGTTGAAATTTCAGCGGGTGCATTTTCAGGTAATATTTCTTTGACAAGTGTTAAACTGCCATCAGAAATACTTACATTGGCAGGTGAAGCGTTCAGTAATTGTGTAATGCTTGAATCTGTAGTGTTTCCTGAAAAGATTTCATCAATAGGAACCGGTGCTTTCAGTGGTTGCCTTAAGCTTGACAATGTAAAGATACCTGCGTCGATCATTAGCGTAGGACCAAATGCTTTTTCTTCATGTAAGAGTCTGAAAACAGTTGAACTGGCTGATAAGTCAATTAATGTGCCTGATAATTTTCTAAATGGCTGTACTTCTGTACAGAAAGTTATTTTGCCAGCTACATTAACAAACATCGGACAGGGAGCTTTTTATGGATGTTCATCTCTTAGTGATATTATTTTGCCTGATAAAATTGAAAATATAAAAGCAAGTGCATTTCAAGGCTGTTCTTTATTGAAAAAGGTTACTATTCCTCAGGTGACTAAGAACATTGGCTCATCGGCTTTTTCCGGCTGTTCATCTCTTGCTTCAGTTGTATTGAATGAAGGTCTGGCTGTAATAGAACAAAACGCGTTTTATGGATGTTCATCTTTAACAGAAATGATTATTCCGTCCACAGTCAATGCAGTGGGAACTTCTGTTTTTGCAGAATGTAAAAAGCTTGAAAAGGTAACATTACAACAGGGAATGTTACGTGTACCTAATAATTTATTATCTGGCTGCAGTTCAGTTAAAAACGTTATTATTCCTGATACAGTTACTGATATAGGAGAAAATGCATTTAACGGTTGTACATCAATTGAAAAAATTGTTTTACCGGATGCACTTCTTACTATAGGTAGTACAGCATTTTATAACTGTAAGGGGTTGCTGGAAATCAACCTCAAAGAAGGCATTACTACAATAGGAAATTCTGCATTTCAAGGTTGTTCAATGCTTAAAAAAATTGTTTTCCCTTCAACACTTACAACATGTGGTACATCTGTGTTTGCAGCTTGTAATGATTTAAAGGAAGCTGTGATTCCGGATGGTATGATAAATATACCTGCAAATCTTCTCAATGGATGTACAACTGTTGAAAAAATTGATTTTCCTGAAACAACAGCTGTTATCGGTCCTTATGCATTTTACGGATGTACGGCAATTAAAGAAATGTCATTGCCTGAAGCTTTGACGACTGTAGGTGATTATGCATTCGGAGGCTGTACATCACTTGAAAAGATCAAATTGCCGGAAAACCTTGAAACAATAGGAGCTGCTGCATTTACAGACTGTAAAATCCTTTCATCATTAGAAATGCCGGACAAATTAAAAACAATAGGTGAAAGTGCATTCAACAATTGTATTTTTATTTCATCTGTAAAATTAAATAAAGGTCTTTCAACTATAGGAAGATATGCTTTCAGCAATTGTATAAATATTTCTGAAATAAAACTTCCGGCATCACTTGAAGCAACAGGAAATGAAATATTTATTGGCTGCTCAAAGCTTGAAACTGTTGAATTTGAAGAAGGTATAAAAAATATACCTGCATATGCTTTATGCGGCTGTACCAATGCAAAAAAAATAACAATACCTGAAAGTGTAGTATCAATAGGTAACTATGCATTCCAGAATTGTAAGGCAGCTGAAGAAATAAAGCTTCCTGCGTCAGTGGAAAGTATTGGAGAATGTGCATTCGGAGGTTGTTCATCACTTGTAACATTTACTTCTCCTAAGGCTCTTACATCAATAGGCGCATATGCCTTCAGTGAATGTACCAGTCTTGAAAAAGCAGAACTAAACAATAGTATTACCAATATCGGAGGTTATGCCTTCAATAAATGTACAGAGCTTAAATCTATACATATTCCTGAGTCTGTTAAACAGTTCGGAGGAAATATTTTTACATCATGCACAAAACTTGAATCTGTAGTATTTGCAGACGGAGCAGAAATAATTCCTGCTAATGCTCTTTATGGATGTACAACGATAAAAAAAGTAACGATTCCTGATACAGTAACTGCGATCGGAAATCAGGCTTTTATGGGATGTACCTCTCTTGAAATCATAGATATTCCTGCATCTGTAACATCAATAGGAAGTTCAGCGTTTTGTGGATGTAGTTCATTGGATGATGTAAAGCTTCCGGTTTCACTAAAATCAATAGGAGGTTCAGCTTTTGCAAACTGTACATCATTTGAAAAAGTTGAAATTCCGGCATCTGTTGTTAATATAGATGGCAGTGCTTTTAATGGTTGCACAGGTATTTCATCACTTGTAATAAATGAAGGTGTTACTACAATAGGCGAGTATGCATTTGCAGGCTGTATAAAACTGAAAAATGTTGTTATTCCATCAACTGTTACGGCAACAGGGGCGAATATTTTTCAGTCATGTGCTAAGCTGACAGATGTTTCTTTTGCTGAAAAAACAACTATAATTCCTCAATATATTATGTATGGATGCAGTACATTGGAAAATGTAACTATACCTGATACAGTAAAAGAGATAGGAGCATATGCATTCACTGGATGTATATCACTGGGAAAAATTAAATTTGATGGCGTTCTTGAAAAAATAGGTGCATATTCATTTAACGGATGTACAAAACTTGAAGAAGTAGTAACTCCGGATTCACTTAAGACTATTGATGGATATGCCTTTTATGGATGTAACAATCTTACATCAGTAAAACTCAATGAAGGCATTAGTCAGATAGGTGAGTGTACATTCAGCAAATGTATCAAAATTACAGAAGTTACAATTCCTTCAACTGTTGCCAATATGGGAGGAAATGTTTTCAACGAATGTACAAAGCTTGAATCAATTACGTTTGCTGACGGTATAACCCAGATACCTAATTATGCACTGTATAATTGTCAGACTGTCAAGAAGGTTACTATTCCTAAGACCGTTAAGGTAATCGGAGATTATTCATTTGTAAACTGTATAAACGTATCAGAAATAAGTTTGCCGGCATCTCTGGAATCAATAGGATATTGTGCATTTGACGGTTGTATATCTATCAGCAAGGCTGAAATGCCGTCCACCTTAAAAAAAATTGCAGCTTATGCATTCAGAAATTGTAAGAATCTATCTTCTGTAAAACTGAATGAAGGTCTTGAAACGATAGATTCAAATGCTTTTGAAAAATGTGTATTGATTAAGGAGATTATTTTACCATCAACTCTTACAGCAATGGGTGCAAATGTATTTATTGAATGTTCAGGCCTTGAAAATGCAGTATTTGCTGATAAAATTACTGCTGTACCTGCAAATGCATTAAGTAACTGTTCTGCACTAAAAAAAGTTACTATTCCTGAGACTGTAACTGTTATATATAATGATGCATTTGTAAACTGTAAATCACTTGAAGCAATAACATTCCCTGATACTCTTGAAGTAATAGGCGACAGAGCTTTTGCAAACTGTACTTCTCTTAAAGCAATACTTATTCCTTCTCATGTAAAGTCAATTGGAAATGCAGGATTTTCAGGATGCACATCTCTTGAAAGCATAAAGTTTATGTCAACATCAACAACAGTTCCTATAAATGCTTTTGAAAACTGTACAGCTCTTCCGGAGTATCCTATGCCTCATATAGAGTATAAATTAAATAAAAAGCCGTCTGTTATATCCGGTGAGTCGGATAATGTTACAGATGATATTTCAAATTATGTTGTAACTGTAAAAAATCTTACAACAGATGAAACGTTAGCAGTAATGTTTACTAAGGATATTATTTCGTTGCCTCCGGATAAAGTTAAAAATGGTGATGAAATTGAAATATCAGTAATTCACAGACAGGCTTTGACTGAGAGTAAGACTATTAAGGTCGTGCTTGATGAAAACGGAAACTCAAAGCTTGATCTGATCATGAATGAAAAAGGTTCATTTACTATTCCATATAAAGATGATATTTCTGAAAGTGGTATCATTCATGCTGTAATGTTTGATAAGGACGGAAAAAATATCGGCAATGTTACAGGAAAAGATGGTTATATTTCATCACCTCATCTTGATAATGGTGAATATAACGTAGTACTTATCAAAACAAACTATGACTACTGGAGTTACAGCAGTGTAAAGGAATATGCGGACAGAGGACTTAAATCAGGCAGTGACTATACCGTTATTCCCGTTACAATAAAGAATGGAACAATTTTTACAGTAGAAAATCAGAATCTCTCAGCTTGTAAAACAGGAAATATCAGTGTATTTAACAGAGACTATACATTCTTTACTTCAAATACAAATCAGATTAACATTGATGGTATGATCCAGTTTACAATGAAATATAAATTCAAGGATATTTATTATGAGAAAAACCTCAGCAACATGAGTATTTCAATCATTCTTCCTGCAAATGTAAGTCTCATTGACAACAGTGTCATGCTCAATAATTTAAAATCTTCAAATTATTCTTATGGCTCAAATGTAATTACAGTTCCGCTTGAAAAAATAGGTGACGGAACACTTAAATTCTGTGTAAGACCAATTGCTAACGGAGATTTTACAACTACTGCAAAATTTAATTATTCATTAAATGGAAATTATTGTTCTGAATTAATTGAAAAGATAGATATAAATGTTCCGATAGTAACTATTTTCGGAGAAACAACAACGAATACAGGGATACTTGATATTTCTGGAATTGCTCCTGAAAATTCAAGAGTAAATATTTACGACGGTAAAGAATTAATAGGAACGACTACCTCAAACGATGTGGGAAGATATTCTACAACAGTTAAGATAACTGATAACGGAGAAAGAAATCATATGATAACTGCGGAATCAAATGATGTAGTATCAAATATTCTTAATGTAAAATACGATAAAAATTATCCTACAGTAAATCAGTTTATCCTTGAACATAATGGAAGTAAATATGATCTTACGGCATCAGTCCTTCAGGGAATAAGACCATATATTTCTATAATACCGTCAAAGCCCTTCAAATTTACAGTAAAAATGAGCAACTCAAACAAAATCAATACACTTTATATCAGCAGTAATAAAAATGGAGAAAAAAAATCAATTAAAGCTGAATATGATATAAACAATGATGTATGGATAGCAGAAGGACGTTTTGATCCTACAAATGCTTCATATGTTCCGGGAACAATAAATGTATCATTTACTTTGAAATCAGCAAGTAATTATCAGGATAAATTTGATGACTATATAAAAGCTCCTATTCCTAAGGTAGAAACGAATCCTCTGGATGAAATTCCAAGTGATTTTGTTATCGGTGACAAAGATATATCTCAGATAACTGACAAAAACGGAAATAAACCTGTACTAAATGATCTGCCGCAAGAATTCAGAAATGCTAAAATTAATGTAACAGAAGACAGACCAGATAAAAGAACAACAAATATAAAGCTTGAGGACGGTACTGATTACAATCTTACTACATCTGTTTCAAATCAATTCACAGTTGGAGGAAAAACATATGATGTAAAAAATCAGAGTGCATCAGAACTTGAAAAGTTAGGATTTGTTAATACCGGAAACAATACATATGTATACCAGGAAATTAACGGAAAAAATGTTTCTACGCCAAGTGCTTACCAAAGTGCAATGGCTGAAAATCAGGCAAAGTCATATGAAGATTTTATAAGTCAGAATAATGAGACTAATTTAACTAATATTGTTGTTACAATGACAGATTACGGCATTTCAAAAGCAACAGAGACAGCGTTGACAGAGTATATGCCAAAAGCAGCAGCAGAAGCAGTTGGTCATACATTGTTTCTTGGATTTTCTGCATATGATCTGTATAGTGATGGAAAAGAAACGTATGACAGACATAACAGAATACAAAATTTACAGGATACATTATCTCCTAATGATCCAAGACAATCCCAGCTTTCACATCTTGAAGCTATGAATAATCTTCATGAAGCACTCTGTGTTGTTGAAACAGCCGCATTAGTTGCAGCTGTATTCCTGCTTCCTGCAACACTTCCTGTCACTCTTGCAGTTTTAGGTGCATCAATACTTGTTGATTCGCTTCTTGCATGGTGGGGATATTCCATAGACGAAGATATTGATGCTCTTGATAACGGTGCACAATTAATATGGTCGGTTGATCCGAGCGGATATATATATTCAGGTAGTGATTCAAACAGACTAAAAGGTGTTAAGGTTACGCTTTACTATAAGAAAACCATGAAGGACGAAGCTCAGGTATGGGATGCCAATAAGTATAATCAGTCAAATCCTACGTACTCAAACAGCAGTGGTGAATATGGCTGGGATGTACCGGAAGGATTCTGGCAGGTCAAATGTGAGCTTGAAGGATATGAAACAACATACAGTGAATGGCTTGAAGTTCCACCTCCGCAGGTAAATATCAATATTGATATGAAGAAATCCGGAAGTACAGAAGTTAAAGTTATAAGCGGTGACGCTAACCTTGATGGAATTGTATCGGCAGTTGATGTTTTTGTATTTAAAAAATATCTGCTTATGAAAGAATCATTTACTCCTGATCAGATAAAAGCAGCTGATATCAATCAGAATGGTGTAGTTAATACTATGGATCTGGTTCTTCTTATACAGATGATGTTAGGATAATGTAATATGAAAGAAGGAAAAAAGAAATTGGCGATAGATTATATTTGTACATCTATTGTATTTCTGACTTTTCTGATTATGTCATTTGTATTTGATAAAAATGAAGGAAAAGCAGAGCTTATAAGCAGGATTTTATTTATTATTGCTATAGCAGCTGTATGTTCAAATATCGTAAAGGTACTTATTCAAAAATATTTGTCATCACGACATGAGAATTCACACATTTTTATAATTATTATTCTAGTCGATATTGCAGCTGTTATAATATCACTCATCGTTTCACTTCCTTGTATAAGGGATTTATCCTCAGAACCAAAAAATGTTACGATATCTGTATCAAAACTTAAATTCAGTTTTGAATACAAATATAAACGAAAAGAATATTATATCGGAGTATCAGATTCGGATGAGAAATATACAGTAAGTGCTTCTACTTATGATTCATATGTGTATAACCTGAATAAAGATCTGTCAGGCATACAATCTGTTACAGTAGAGTATTTTCCTAACTCAAAAGTAGTCTACAAGATTACTGAAAAATAGTTTAATAAAAAAATATTTAATTAATAAAAAACGGCTGTATCCAAGCTTTATATAGAGCTTTGGATGCAGCCGTATTGTTATGCTTTTACAAATAAAATACTATTTCAGGACTGTCTGCCACTGCGGACAGTTGTAATCAAAATAATCCATATCAACATATTTACAATTAATACACTAAATGGTACGACAAATTTTAAAAAGGCAAAAATGTTAATATAAATAGTAATATTTAGATCGGAAGAGCACACGTCTGAACTC
>OCTV010000220.1_pt1 | contig 23245 bp, 23 predicted proteins | sample 1539101 | NCBI WGS metagenome assembly OCTV01 (sample SAMEA3991422, study PRJEB22521) | metagenome | biome: anthropogenic terrestrial biome; feature: sewage plant; material: sludge | place: Sweden | collected 2012-09-26 | reverse complement strand
TTTCCGATCTAAATAATATTTATAAAAGCTTATCTGTATTGACTTTTGTACAAAAAAGAATTAAAATTAAAGTAGAAAACTATCATATTTTATGTAAATGTGATAAAAAGTTAGGAGATGTAATTATGAACAGCTCAAACGAAAAATGCGAAGAACTTAAATTAAAAGTTGATAAGCTTAAATCTTCATTGACTGAGGCTGAAAAACTGATTAATGAAAACAATACAAAGGTAACTCAGCTTGCACAGGATTTCGACCAGCTTATCAAGCTTTCAGATACAGCAAAACAACAGCTTGAAAACACAAGTGAAACTGTCAAGGTAATTCAGAATATTGCTCTGAACACAAGAATTCTTGGCTTTAATGCTTCCATTGAGGCTTCAAGGGCAAAGGAAAGTGGCAAGGGCTTTGGTGTTATTGCACAGGAAGTAAGAAGTCTTGCTGATGTCAGCAAAACATCTGCTGAGAAAATTGAAGAGATTATTGATAGTATTTCAGAAATAGCAAATGAAATTCATACAACCGTTATATCCACAAACGAAACTGTGAAAACAGCTTTTGATAATATGAATAATATGAATACGTTACTTGGTCAGATGAAAGAAATTTCAAAGGATATTTAGTATAATACATTAAAAACAGTAACATAAGATTGTTAATGTTTTAATCTTTATTTAGGAGATAACCCGTACCATGCACGACTTCAGAGAATATGAGATCTATGATGCACACGCACACATTTTTCCTGAGAAAATTGCAACAAAAGCATCACAGGCAATAGGCGACTTTTATGATATTAAAATGCGGTATCCTGGCGACAGCGAAAAGCTCATAGAATCAGGAAGAAAAATCAATGTAAAAAAATATCTTGTCTGCTCGACAGCAACAGTCCCTGAACAGACAGAAAAGATAAATGAATTTATATTTGAGGAATGTAAAAATCATCCTGAATTTATTGGCTTCGGAACACTACATCCTGATTATGAAAACATTGAGGATGAGGTTGAACGTATTATAGCAAACGGATTGCACGGGATAAAGCTTCACCCTGATTTTCAGAAATTCAACATTGACGACAAGAAGGCAATGAGAATTTATGATGCAATAGCCGGAAGACTCCCTGTACTTATTCATATGGGTGATAACAGATACGATTATTCACGTCCATACAGGCTCGTAAATGTCATGAAGCAAATTCCACAGCTTAAAGTGCTTGCGGCTCATTTTGGGGGATACAGACGTTGGGACGAGGCTGTTAAGTGCCTGATCGATATTGATAATGTGTATTTTGACACAAGCAGTACCCTCGGCTGCTTAGAACCTAAGAAGTCAAAAGAGCTGATTAAGCATTTTGACAAGGATAAGCTGATGTTCGGAACAGACTTCCCTATGTGGGATCATGTTGAGGAACTGAATAGATTTTTTGCACTTGAACTTTCAGATGAAGATAACCGAAAAATTTTAGGTGAGAACTTTAAAAGAATACTGAAAATTTAAATGAGGTGACGAGATGAAAATTATCAGCGTAAGAGATAACCCGGAATACCTTGAAACAGCAATAGAGTATATTTACAGCAAATGGGGTAACGTAAATAATTCACTATGCTATCGCGATTGTGTTGAACACAGTATCGGCGTTGAAAGTGCACTTCCAAGATGGTATCTGTTGCTTGATGACAATGATGAGATAATCGGCTGTGGCGGACTTTTAAGCAATGATTTTATAAGCAGAATGGATTTAAGTCCTTGGATATCCTCAATGTATGTTGAAGAATCAATGAGAGGTCAGGCACTCGGCTCAAAGCTTCTTGAGCATATTGAAGCTGACGCTGAAAGTGCAGGTTTCAATCAGGTTTATCTTGCTACCAATCACGTCGGATATTACGAAAAATATGGATTTGAATTTTTCGGAACAGGCTATCACCCTTGGGGCGACAGCTCACGGATCTATACAAAAAAGATATAAAGAAAAAGGCAGTATATTTTATACTGCCTTTGTTTTTTTATTAATCACCGAATGAAATACCTATATCCCGTGCCGTTTTAACAAGCTGATGGTCAGGGGTAATGAATTTTGTCTTTCCAGCTATTTCAGAAAGGGGATTTTCTGTCAGCTTTGTGTTCACCATTGCAACAGTATAGCCATACTTCTGGTCAGCTATAAGCTGTGCAGCGTGTACACCGAATTTTGTTGCAAGAACTCTATCGTATGCTGATGGACTTCCTCCACGGAGCATATGACCAGGGACGCATACACGGGTGTCTATTCCTGTATTTTTTATAATAGCAGCAGCTATTCGATTTGTTGCGGTCGTTTCACCTGCTTCAAGTCGCTTTTTAGCACGATCTTTTTTCTTCATTAAGGCTTCTTCTGTGCTGAGGGCACCTTCAGCAACAGCAATAATAGAAAATGCCTTGCCTGATTCTGCTCTCTTTAATGCTGCCTTTGAAATTGAGTCAGTATCAAATGGAATTTCTGGAACAACAATTATATCTGCTCCACCTGCAATTCCGCAATAAAGACTCAACCAGCCAGCTTTGTTTCCCATAATTTCAACAACCATAATACGTCTGTGGCTTTGTGCAGTAGTGTGAAGACGGTCGATGACTTCTGTTCCGATATCAACGGCAGTATGGAACCCGAAGGTCACATCTGTTCCCCATATATCATTGTCAATGGTTTTAGGTAGCCCGATTATATTCAAGCCTTCCTGTGAAAGAAGATTAGCGGTTTTGTGTGTTCCGTTCCCGCCAAGAGTAAGAACACAGTCAAGTTTAAGATTGTTGTAGGTATCCTTCATATTCTTGACCTTATCAACACTGTCCTCGCCGATTACCTGCATTAGCTTAAATGGTGTTCTCTGTGTGCCGAAGATTGTTCCACCTTGATTGAGAATTCCTGAAAAGTCAGAAGGCTTCATAGCACGGGACTGATTATTGATAAGACCGGCAAAGCCGTCCTGTATACCGATTATTTCAACATTGTCTGTTCCAAATTTCTCATAGCAGGCCTTTGCAACACCGCGTATAGTTGCATTCAGCCCAGGGCAGTCACCGCCGGCAGTAAGAATACCAATGCGTCTTTTCATATTAAAACTTCCTTATTAAATTTATTAATAGACAAGTGAGAAAATTGCGAAGAAGTGAAAAATACTACCTGCAGTAACAATAACGTGATAGAAAGCATGAGCGTATTTAAACTGCTTTACAGCGTAGAATATTGCTCCGCCAGTGTATAGAAGACCACCTATAAGAAGAAACAATACTTCAAAAGATGTGAAGCTATCCATAACAGGTCCTGCAAATAATACAACAAGCCAGCCCATAGCAAAATAGAAAATCAATGAATATTTTTTGAACTTGTCAAAGTTTGATGAAGTGAGGGATATACCAACAATGCCAATAGCCCATTCAAGTCCGAAAATTACCCAGCCGACAGGTCCTCTTAATGTTATCAGTGTAAGTGGTGTGTATGTGCCAGCAATCAGGAAGAATATTGTCAGATGATCAAATACTCTCAGAACATTCTTTGCGTTAAAGCTTGAAATTCCGTGGTAAATTGAAGACATTACAAAGAATGAAATCAGAGAAGCGCCATAAATTGAAACACTTACAACTGACCACGCATCACTGTTCCTCGCAGCAAAGATAATCAGCAGAACGGTTCCAGCTATTGCGAGTCCTCCGCTTATACCGTGTGAAACTGAATTGAAGATTTCATGCCCGAGGGTATATCTTCTTTTAGTATTAATCATATCTATCCCTTCCATTCTAAACAAACAAGCAAAACATTAAAATATTATAATGCTTTGCTTGCTTCAGTTTATTAAATTTTAACATGAATACATTAATTTTTCAATACGTCTTGGAATTAATTTGCCTTTTCAAGATATTTTTCAAAATCATCACTTTTCATTGGTTTCCCAAAGAAGTAACCCTGTGCGTGGTCACAGCCAGACTTCCGTAATATTTCAGCTTGCTGGCTTGTTTCAATTCCTTCAGCAATAATTTCAATTTTCTTGGACTTACAGATGTTAATTACAGAAGAAACTATCTGACGAGAAACCTCATCACTTTCAAGATTCATAATAAATGATCTGTCAAGCTTGAGTAATGTAATCGGGAGAACCTGTATGTAACTCAATGATGAGTAGCCTGTTCCGAAATCATCCATAGAAATCTTAACGCCGATTTTCAGCAGATCATTCATTTGTCTTATTGCTTGATCTATGTCCTTAAGAGCAAGGCTTTCAGTAAGTTCAATTTCAAGCCATTCTGGTGATAACCCTGATTTTTCAATTGCGTCATTAATAGTTTTGCATACATCAGTCTGATAAAAGTCAGTAGAAGTAAGGTTAACGGAAATGCTGATAGGCTTGAGCCCCATGTTCTGCCATTTCTTATTCTGTTCGCAGGCCTGATTTACAACAAATTCACTGATTTTTGTAATAAGGTTTGAATTTTCAGCAACTGGTATGAAATCACATGGTGGAACAATGGTTCCGTCTGGTTTTATCCATCTTATCAAAGCTTCTCCACCGATTATAGTGTTGTTGGTAAGGTTGATTTTCGGTTGATAAAAAAGCTTGAGTTCATTGCTGTATAATGCTTTCTCAAGAGCCTTTTCAAGCGTTGAGCGTTGAATAATCTTATCGTGGATTGTGTTATCATAGCGGACAATATTAGAACGTGGCTTTTCACTCAGCCTTAAAGCAAATTCAGCGTGCTCAAATACTTCTGCAAAGTCTTTTCCGTCATCTGGCATCTTGCAATAGCCAGCAGATACGGTTATGGTCTGATTTGAGAAGATATCGCTGTTAAGAGAAGCAAGTGAATGCTGAATATTTTTTATAATAGAAACAGGATATTCTTCATCACCGATATCTTTGATAAGTATTGCGAAGTTATCTCCACCGATTCTTGCACAGAAGCCGCCATCACTGAGATTTCTGATAATGGAAATCGCAATCTCCTTCAATAAGCGGTTACCATTGCTGTAGCCACAAGTATCATTTATCAGGTGGAATTTATCAACGTCAAGAATAATCATCCAGTAAGAAACCCCAAGTTCACGTGAGCATTCGAAGGTTTCTTCACCGAGCATAATGAATTTGTTTCGGTTGAAAATCTGGGAAACTTCATCGATATATGCCATTTTTTCGATGAGGGTGTCTTTTTCCTTATCCTTGGAAATATCAATAAAACAACCGCCAATGAATGGTGTTCCATCTTCAGCATAATTTGAAACCTTGAATCTGTAATCAAACCAGTGATAGCCACCGTCTGAACATTCAAGCCTCATTTCTATCATCACAATGTTGTGATAGTTGCTGAAGTTACCGTCCTTGATATTCTTCAAATATGAGTAATATACACCGAGGTCATTAGGGTGAATTTTAGATTCAAATTCCTCAATGGTAATAATCTGTGATGATAAGCCAAGAAGCTTCTGGAAGTTTGAGGAGATATAGAAGTTGTCTGCTCCAACATACCTGAAAAGCAGGCCGATTTCTGAAAGCTCCATAGAAAGCTCAAATCGTTCTTCTGAGGCTGTGAGTTTGCCCTGAATGGTAGCAACCTCAGTAACATCGAGACCAATAGAAATGTATATCTTTTTTCTTCCGTTTTTTATAAGAGTGGATTTCCACCTGACAGTAATCTCAGATTTGTTTGCACAGATAATTTTGCACTGAATTGTCTGCGTTGGGTCTAAATCTGCGCCATTATCAAATAAAAATATCTTTTTAAAATTCTTTTTGCTTGACAGAAATTTCTCATCATAGCCTGTTTTTTGATAGAAACAATCGTTTACATTGCATATTTTGAGGTCTTCAGACCAGACGTATATAAGGGCATTTACATCATCAAGGATACTGTACAGCATTTGTCTTTCATTTTCATAGAAGTTGTAAATATTATTCTTGTCTGTTTTAAAAAGTATAATTATATACCCTATTGAAATAAGTGAATAAGCAGGTATAATAATATAAGGAACTTGTGTTACATCCAGTAAAAACAACAAGCCTGGGCAAGTAATAATAAAGAACAGGAATATTAAAATTATAGTTTTTGTAGACTTCATTAGCTGCCCTCCTTGACAAAAAATGACTCCGTTTATATATTGTTAAAAAATTACCATATACATATATTATAATCATATATGCACAGATTGTCAATCAATATTAGCAAAAGCTTACTTTTCTATTAAATCGCCAAAAAATCGACATTTTTTCACACAAAATACACAAAAGCGTGTTAAATTTACATGAAGAATATTATAAGTATGTATTAAAAACATAAAAGGGGGAAATCCTGTGGCAAAAATTCTTGTTGTTGACGACGAAAGTAAAATACGTGAGGTAATACGAGAGTATGCTGAATTTGGAGGACATACTGTCGACGAGGCTGAAGATGGTATGCAGGCCATCTCCCTTGTGAAGGAAAATGACTTCGAGCTTATTGTACTTGATATAATGATGCCGAAGCTTGACGGGTATTCAACCTGTAAGGAAATTAAAAAGCTCAAGGATATTCCTGTGATTATGCTTTCAGCACGATCAGAAGAATATGACAAGCTTTTTGGCTTTGAGCTTGGTGTGGACGATTACATGGTGAAGCCATTTTCGCCAAAGGAGCTACTTGCAAGAATAAATGTAGTTATTAAGAGAAACAAAAAGACAACCTCCACTACTGAGGATATTCTTAAATATGAGGGATTGGTGATCAACTTCACTGCCCGTGATGTAACCATTGACGGTCAGAAGGTTTCAATGACACCTAAAGAATATGACCTTCTTTTCTATCTTGCAAAGAACATGAATGTTGCATTGTCGAGAGAAAAGCTTCTTGAGGCAGTATGGGGCTTTGATTTTTATGGTGATGACAGAACAGTAGATACTCATATTAAAATGCTCAGAAACAGCCTTGGAAAATACAGAAACCTTATTGTAACTCTCAGAGGAATGGGGTATAAGTTTGAAAAAATATAAGACGCTGAGATCACATATATGGACATACTTTATGTTTTTCACCGTTGTTATACTTCTTCTTTTGTGGTTGTGTCTTTTCGTTTTCCTAAAATCATATTATGAAGGAATGAAAACACGGGAGATTTTAAAATCGGCAATGGCGATAAAAAACAATTACAATAAAGATAACTTTGATAATACACTTGAGTCATTAGCGTTTAAGAACAATATGTGTATTGTAGTAACGGATAAGTATAATAATCTTCAGTATTCGTATGAAATGATGGCTGGACGGTGTCTTATTCATGTAAATCATGGTGCAAATATATATAAGCTACAGAACAAGATTGTTGAAAGCGATAAAAGTGAGATATTCTATTCATTAAATGATGATCAGACTGGGACCAAAATGCTTATATATGGGTTTATGATTGGCACAAAGGATAATGTAAAAGGCTATGTGTATCTGAACACTATGCTTGAACCTATTGATTCCTCCGCGGCTATCATTAAGCGTCAGCTTATGTATATCACGTTGATAATACTAATACTTGCGTTTGTAATATCATTGTTTATTTCAAAAAAGATTTCAAAGCCGATAGCGGGAATAACAAAATCAGCTCAGAAGTTTGCAAAGCGAGATTATTCAACAAATTTCAACGGTGGTGAATATCTTGAAACACAACAGCTTGCAGATGTGCTAAACTATGCAGGAAAAGAAATATCAAAGGTCGACGGACTAAGGCGTGACCTGATATCAAATATTTCACACGATTTAAGAACACCTTTGACAATCATAAAATCCTATGCAGAAATGATAAGGGATTTATCCGGCGATAATCCGGTAAAGCGTAATGATCACGTTAATGTTATCATAGATGAATCAGACAGACTCACAAGCCTTGTAAACGGACTCCTTGAGCTCTCAAAGCTTGAGAGTGGCAATTCAGAGCTTAACTATATGACCTTCAGTATCAACGGCAAGATAGAAGAAATACTTCAAAGATACGAGATATACACTGAACGTGACGGTTATGAGTTTATATATGAAGCTGATGAGGATGTTATGGTTTCTGCTGATATACCAAAGATAGAACAGGTAATGTATAACCTTATCAACAACGCTGTTAATTACACTGGCGACGATAAGAAGATAACAATTAAGCAGATTAACAAAGAATCAAGTGTAAAAATTGAAATTATTGATACTGGTAAGGGCATTGAACAGGAAATGTTGCCACTTATATTCGACAGGTATTACAGGGATAAGAAGAATGCCCGTGAAACTGCCGGAACAGGTCTTGGGCTATCAATAGTAAAAGAAATATTAAAGCTTCACGGTTATCCGTTCGGCGTTTCAAGTGAAATTGACAAGGGCAGCACATTCTGGTTCGAAATTAAAAGAGTATAACAGAAAAACACCTGAGGTAAAATCTCAGGTGCTTTTTATGCAATAAAAAGCTCCCGCTAAAAAACGGGAGCTTTAGTATTACTTATTAGATGTTCTGCCTTTGCCAGCGTTTCTCTTTTCTTTGAAGAGTGTCCAGTCAACCCATATTGGACCAGCGATACAGATTGTTGAGTAAACACCTGAAATCAAGCCGATGATGAGCGGGAATGAGAAGCTGAGGATAGATGTTACATTAAAGAACATAGCAACTACACAAACTGAAACCATAACAAGAATGGCAGCAAAAGATGTATTTATTGAACGAGTCAAAGACTGATTGATACTTGTATTTACAAGTTCATCAAACGAAGTTTTCTTGCTTAACAGCTTTTTGTTTTCACGGATACGGTCATAAATAACGATTGTGTCGTTGATTGAGAAGCCAAGAATCGTGAGAGCAACAGCCATAAAGTTTGCATCAATTGGTATTCTGAAAATAACGAATGTTGCAAAGGCAATAAATACGTCGTGGAAAAGTGCGATGATTGCTGTAACACCAGCAGGAATACCGCCAACCTTTCGGAATCTAAGCCCGATGTAAATGATAAGTGCAATTGATGAGAAGGCAATAGCAACAAGGCACTTTCTGAAGAATGTCTTACCTATTGAAGGCTTAACGTCACTTGATGAAAGAAGCTTTATTGAATTATCATTGTATTCTTCAGTGATTTTATCAGTAAGCGCTTTCTGAATGTCAGCTGTTAATCCTTTTGATGATGTGAAGGAAAGCTGAACGTACGTTGATTTATCTTTAAATGATTCACCAGTAGTAGCAGTAACTTCCTGTCCTACTATATCAGAAGCAACGTCTTCAATCTTTTCTTTGTCAATTGAGCCAGTGTATGAGTAAGAAATCATTGTACCACCCTTGAACTCAATAGCAACCTTAACGCCGAATATAACGCTGACAAGTAAAGCTATTGCAATGATTGAAAGAGAAATCGTATAGTAAATTTTTCTGTGTCCAACTATATCGTAGGTTTTATTCATAGTCAACACCTCCGTATAGCTTAGGATTTCTTAATGCTTTGAATTTTGAAATACCTGCAAGCATCAGCCTTGAAGCGGTTACACCGAATACAAAGTTGCAGACAACACCTGCGAGCAATGTGTATCCGAATGAGTAAATCGCACCAGCAGCAGATGGTCCAAACATAATGAACACATACTTGAGCAGCTTAGCAAACATACTTTCTGGCGGGCCGAATGCACCCATAAGTACTATAGCAACAATAATAACTGTTACGTTTCCGTCGAAAATAGCACTGAAGCCCTTTTCGTATCCGAGAGATAACGAGCCGTCAAGAGATTTGCCCTTCTGCAATTCTTCCTTGATACGTTCTGATGTGATAACGTTGGCGTCAACACCCATACCAATAGAAAGAATAATACCGGCAATACCAGGTATTGTGAGTGTAAAGCTTGGGAAGAAGCCAAAGAAACCGGATACAGCGGCAAGCGAACCGACAACCTGTCCTAAAAGTGCTATTGAAGCAATAACACCGCAAAGCTTATATTTATACATCATAAATGCACATACAAGTACAAATCCGATTAAACCAGCAAGTCCCATTGCATCTCTTGCATCAAGACCAAGTGTTGGTGAAATAATATTCAGACTTCCTGTTTCAAGCTTGAATGGAAGAGCACCTGAATTGATTTTGTCTGCAAGCTTCTGAACCTCTCCAGCTGTAAAATCACCTGAAATTTGAGCATGTCCATCTTTTATATGAACCCTAACTGCTGCGGATGAGATCATAGTGTCATCCATCCAGATAGAAAGCTGTTCCTGTTTTACACTGAGCTTTTTAGTTGCTTCTGAGAACTTCTCAGCACCAGATTTTGTGAAATCCAGACCAACAATATATTGTTTTTCCTCAGTATCGTAGTTAGGATATGCTTTTTCTACATCCTTACCCTCAAGAATTATGTTTGTTTCTGTTCTGCCTTTTGGAAGTCCGGCTTCATCTTGTTCATCACCTTCTCTGAAGGTGAGCTGAGCAGTCTCGCCAATTTCCTGTACGGCTTTTTCAGGGTTAAAGTCAGCTTCATCAGATTTCCATGGGAATCTGAGTATCAGACGGTCACTCTTATAGTCAACATAAAGGTCATAGTCTGTAATACTCAGCGAAACAAGTCGCTGTTCAATTACAGATTTTGCAGCATCAAGCTGCGCTTCTGTAGCATTAGTGCCTTCTGGCGGGTTAAAGGTTACATCTACTCCGCCTTTAATATCAATACCCCAACGGATATCGTTAATGCCTTTAATATAAGTGTGCTTAACATCACCATATGAATAGTGAACTCCGAAGGCTGTTAACAACCCGAATACCACTATGCAAAAGAATACGATGAAAAACACAGGCTTTTTTATGTGTCGCACTCTTAATCCTCCTATATATAAATTAACGTAGCGAGCTGTAAATTCAGCATTGCTTGTCCGAAAATACAATCGACATTCATTTTAATAGTATAGTATTTTTTTAGTAAAAAGTCAATAAGTTTAAGATTGTGGGGGCTATTTTTGTATAAGTCTATGATAATTAAAAATAAAATTTATAAGGTTATACAGTAAGCTCGCCCTTTTCATTAAGGATATCTTTATTTGCGTCAATTACTGGCTTTACACAGTTTTCAAGGAACTCTTCAACCTGCTCCCTGCTTCGTCCTATGAATTTTTCAGGCTTTAGGATTTCATTGACTTCGTCACGTGTAATCATAAAGCTTGGGTCAGCAATAATACGCTCCATAAGGTCATTGTCAAGACCTTCTTCCTTGACAGCCTTGCCGGCAGCGATAGAATGCTGTCTTAATTTTTCGTGGAGCTCCTGACGGTCGCCACCTTTTTTAACAGCGTTCATCATAATATTTTCTGTTGCCATAAAAGGCAGTTCTCTCATAACACGCTGGTGAACAATCTTTGGATAAACAACAAGTCCGTCTGTGATGTTGAGCATAATATTAAGAATAGCATCAACAGCAAGGAAACCTTCAGCAACAGCGACTCTCTTGTTTGCTGAGTCATCGAGTGTTCTTTCAAACCACTGTGTAGCTGATGTGAATGCAGGGTTCAATGTATCAATGATTACATATCTTGAAAGTGATGTTATACGTTCTGAGCGCATAGGATTTCTCTTATAAGGCATAGCTGATGAACCAATCTGGTTTTTCTCAAAAGGTTCTTCCATTTCCTTAAAGTTTGCAAGAATTCTTAAATCATTTGAGAATTTGCTGCAGCTCTGTGCAATTCCACCGAGAGTAGAAAGAACCTGCGCATCGATTTTTCTTGAATATGTCTGACCAGAAACAGGAACAGCACTTTTAAAGCCCATTTCTTCGCAAATCATTTTTTCAAGATTCTTTATCTTTTCTGAATCGCCTTCAAAAAGTTCAACGAATGAAGCCTGTGTACCAGTAGTACCCTTTTGTCCAAGAAGCTTTAATGTTGAAATTCTATAATCAATTTCTTCAAGATCCATAAGCAGTTCATTACACCATAGAGTAGCTCTCTTACCGACAGTAGTAAGCTGTGCTGGCTGAAGGTGTGTGTAAGCAAGCGCAGGCATAGCCTTGTATTCATCAGCGAATCTTCCAAGCTGTGCAATAACATTGATAAGCTTTCTTCTTACAACCTTTAATGCATCACGCATAACAATAATATCTGTGTTATCACCAACGTAGCAGGATGTTGCGCCAAGGTGTATTATAGCTTTTGCGTCAGGGCAGGCAACACCGTAGGTATATACGTGAGCCATAACATCATGTCGTACAAGTGCTTCACGTTCTGCGGCTACATCATAATCTATATTGTCTATATTTGCTTCAAGCTGGTCAACCTGATGCTGTGTGATAGGTAAGCCAAGCTTCATTTCAGCTCTTGCAAGTGCAACCCAGAGTCTTCTCCAGGTAGTGAATTTTTTATCTGCAGAGAAAATGTACTGCATTTCCTTACTGGCATATCTTGTGCAGAATGGGCTTTCATAGCTGTTTGTCATTTTCAATTACAATCCTTTCAGTTTATAATGGTGGCGGAGGTTTTTCAACCACGTTTAACTTTATTATTTTAGCACATTTCGGGCTTTTTAACAATAAATTCAGACAAATAATTATCCCTCTCATAAAATGAAAGGGATAAAATAATTAATCGATTGAAGTTGAAAGTATTTCAATTGCTTTTTTAAGTTGTGTATCTGTATTTTCATCAAGCTTTGCAATGTCAGAGGCTGTGTCATTTTCAAGTGCAACTTCATAGTTAGGTTTTAATCCGACACCATCAAAGTTTGGTGATTTAGTAGTCTGGAATTTAGCGATTGTGAATTTTATAGCGCTACCGTCCTGTAGCTGATATGTGTTCTGCATAACGCCCTTGCCATAAGTTTTAGTGCCGACAAGTGAAGCTTTGTTGAAATCTCTTAAAGCAGAAGCAAAAAGCTCGGAAGCACTTGCTGTTCTTGAATTTACAAGGACAATCATAGGAGTATCGATTTCGCTCTTGTCAGATTTCCCAAGAACTTCAGTCTTGCCGTTTTTGTATGTTGCTGTAGCAATATCCCCTTTTGGAAGTAGGAAGTCAAGCATTTTTAGTGTCGGATCAAGAAGTCCGCCACCATTATTTCTCACATCAAACACAAGTCCCTTTGCGCCTGAAGAAATAAGGGCATTAACAGCCTGCTTGAACTGTGTTAATGTTTTTGTATTAAAAGTAGTAATCTGAATGTAACCTATATTGTCAATCATCTTTGAATTGACAGAAACTATTTCAATTTGTTTTCTTGTGAGGGTTATTGTTCTGTCCTCACCATCAGTTCTTATCGTAAGCTTAACGGATGTTCCGCTTTCGCCAGTGATTGCCTCAACAGACTTCTGATAGCCTTCTGAAAGAACCTGTTTGTCATCGACAGCAATAATAAGTGAGCCGGCTTTAATACTCATTTCCTGAGCAGGTGAGTTTGGTTCGACTGAATCAATATGGATATATCCGCTTTCATCCTTTGTGGCAGTAATTCCGATACCAACGAGATATCCGTCATCGGATTTCTGGTCCTTCGTGAAATCAGATGCAGAGTAATATGCTGCCCATTTGTCATTCAATACTGAAACATAGCTTTCTGATATAGCATCGAGGAGCTTCTGGTGGTCGTATTCACCAATATAATAATTCCTGATGTAGTTGTCGATAGTATCAAGCTTCTTGTACATTTCTGCACGTTCCTTGACGCCCTGAACATTACTGTTGAAGTTGTTAAGGGAAAAGCTTGATGTCAGAACAAAGGTAACTGCACAACATATTGCAGTAATAGTTATTGCAAGTCCCAGTGAAATTTTCTTATTCATAAATGTACCTTCCTGAGAAAATTATATTTAATAAGTACGCACTCCTGACATTCATAAAGTGGAATGACAGGAGTGAAGTATCATATTATCTTACATAGTTTAGCGGATTCTGAAGCTGTCCGTTCTTTTGAACTTCAAAGTGTAGATGAGCACCAGATGAATTACCTGTACTTCCTATATAAGCAATAACATCCCCTGCCTTTACATACTGTCCGACCTTGACATTCAGTCTGCTTGCATGAGCATAAAGTGTTGTGAAACCACTACCATGCGCAATAGCGACGTAATTACCGTAGCTTGGATGTCCTGTTTTAGCAATTACAACCTTACCCGAAGCAGCTGCTACTATAGGTTTACCGTAAACATAACTTCCTGAAATATCAATTCCTCTGTGATAGTCACGCCTTCCCCAGAGTGTACGCCAGCCAAAGTATGAGGTTATGTATTTATAGCCTGGTAGAGGCCAAACAAATTGACCTGTTAAGGTTCCGCCGTTTTTCCGTGCTTCCTCAGCAAGAATTCTGTCTACTTCCTTTTCAGCTTTTTCGATAGCTGCCCTCTGTGCTGCTGAAAGGTTCTGATATTCGTTCTGCTGCTTTTTCTTGAAAGCAACCATTTCAGCAGTCTGGTCGTATAGTGAATTAAGTCCAGTAAGGTTCTTGTCATGTTCAGCCTTTGAGGATTCAAGAGTCTTTTTGTTGTTCTGAAGACTGAGTTTTGTTGCTTCATATTCTTTTTTTAAAGCAATAAGCTGATTGATCATCTGATTGTCATGCTCAGATACTCTCTGGATAAGTTCAAGCTTCATAAGCATATCAAAGAAATCGCTTGAGCCGAGAAGAACAGCTGCAACTGAATCGTTTCCTGCAAGATACATTGCCCGTACTCTTTGCTGGAACGCTTCAACCTGCTTGTCAATTTCGCCTTGCTGCTGTTTGATTTTGCCTTCCTGAGTAGTAATCTGGTTCTGAAGAGTTGTTATCTGTGTATTTAGTGAGGCAACTAATGACTGCGTTGTGGTAATCTGATTATTTATTGCGACTTGCTTCTGTTTTTCTTTATTAATGTCAGAGCCGATAGATGAAATCATCGAATTGTATTGTTTTTGCTTTTTCTTTAAAGCCTGTATATCCTTTTCAAGTTGTTCAACAGTTTTAGCTTCTGCTTTGATGGAAGTTGATTCATTCTGTGGAATTGCAGCAAAGCATAGCACTAAAACCAACAATACAGCAAAGCAACGTTTTAATACTGATTTTTTCATTTAAGCCTCCCTGATTATACTTTCAAGTGTTTTCTTGTGCTTGATACTGTTCCGAATGTACCAAGTAATACTCCTGTTAATAAATATGCAAAAGCAACATATAGAATTATTTTTTTGAATGGCAATATATTTCCTGTGCCTAAGAGCGTATTCATTGCAAAGTTGGATGTAAGTGTTTTCTGCAGTGTATCGTATACGAACTTTGTTATGAGCAATGCACACAGGGAGGAAAAAACGCCCAATGTAACACCTTCAATAAAGAAAGGTATTCGGATATATGTGTTGGTAGCACCAACAAATTTCATTATATTAATTTCCTTACGTCTTGAGAATACGCTTGTTCTTGTTGCATTTGAAATAATAACAATGCATACAACTGCAAGTGCAATTATCAGCGCTGTGGAAATGATAGTTGCTGTTGTTCTGATGCTGACAAGTATGTCAGCAAATTCTGTTGGCTTTTTAACTGAGTCAACATTCAGATAGGACTCAATCTGTTGCGTTGTTGAAGTCATTTTTGCTATGTCTGACAATCGGATTCTGTATGTATCAGGCATAGGATTTTCTTTAAAGGATAAGAATAGATTCTGCTGTTCAGGTGGCATTGATTGTTTAATCTGATTTAATGCCTGATCTTTTGAATAAAAGCTAACATCCATTACATTATCAGTGTTTTTGAGTTGAGCCTCAAGTGTTTTTATAGCGTTTTCATCTGTACCGTCTTTAATTACGATAACGACTTCGTTCTTGTCTTCAATTCCTCTGATAATTCTGTTGACATTAATAGTAACAAGAACAGAAAGTCCGACCATCAACAAAGATACAAGCATAATACAGAATGAAGCAAATGACATTAGCCTGTTCTTCCAGATGCCTCTGACGCCCTGCTTCATAAGATAATTAAAACTGCTTAACTTCATTACTGCCTCCTATTACTTCATCAAAGGCAACAGCACCAGAGCTTATATTAATAATTCTTCCGCCAAAATGCTTAACAATGTCATGCTCGTGGGTGACCATAAGAATGGTTGTCCCGCATGCGTTTATTCCTTTAAATAGTTCAACGATTTCATATGATAGAGTCGGGTCAATATTACCAGTAGGCTCATCCGCAATAATAAGAGCAGGGTCATTAACAAGTGCTCTTGCAAGAGCAACACGCTGTTGTTCACCGCCGGATAGCTCATGCGGATATTTTTTCGCTTTGTGGCCAAGACCAACGAGGCTGATAACATATGGAACACGACTTCTTATATACTTTTGAGGAGCATCAATAACCCGAAGCACAAAAGCAACATTATCATAAACCGTCATGGACGGGATAAGTCTGAAGTCCTGGAAAACAACACCGATAGTACGGCGAAGATTCGGTATTCTTGAACGCTTTAGCTTTGAAAGGTTATAGCCGTTAACGTGAACATTACCAACGGTAGGTTCGACTTCCTTTAATATAAGCTTGATGATTGTACTTTTACCTGCGCCGGATGAACCGACAACAAAAGCAAAATCACCGTCATTGATTTTAAGATTAACATTTGATAAAGCATGAACGCCGCCAGGGTAGGTGACGCTTACATCTTTAAATTCAATCATTTTTACACCGCCTTTTAGATAATGGATTGAATTGATTTGTATAAGTTTGCACTTTAATCAGGCGACGTCCTGTAAATTGTTTAGAATTTTACGGGATTTGCAGACAGGTATTTCTTAACCATAAGTGCAATCTTGAATATAATAGCATGGTCAAACTCTCTCAGGTCGAGCCCTGTCAGCTTCTTGATTTTTTCGAGTCTGTAAACAAGTGTATTTCTGTGTACAAACAATTTTCTTGAAGTTTCTGATACGTTGAGGTTGTTCTCAAAGAATCTCTGAATAGTGAAAAGTGTTTCGTGGTCAAGTGATTCTATTGAGCCCTTTTTGAACACTTCACGAAGGAAGGTCTCACAAAGGGTTGTTGGTAGGTGATAGATAAGACGTGCGATACCAAGATTTTCGTATGAAACGATAACCTTGTCTGTATCAAATACCTTGCCGACTTCAAGGGCAATCTGAGCTTCCTTGAATGAACGTGCAAGATCCTTGATGTTTTCTACAACTGTTCCAAGGCCGACATTGACTCTTGTATAGAATTCACCACCAAGGGTGTCAGAAATAGAACGTGCAAGCTTTTCTAAATCCTTTGAATCAACATTAGCCTTGACTTCCTTGACAAGAACAATATCAGATTCTGTTATATTGAAAACAAAATCCTTGTTTTTATCAGGGAACAGGTTCTGTATAACATCAAAAGCAGAAACGTCATTTGATGACAAACTTCTGATAAGAAGAATTACACGGTTTACATCTACATTAAAATGCAGCTCTCTTGCTTTGATACCAACATCACCAGGGAGAACGTTGTCGAGAACAACATTCTTGATAAAGTTGTTTCTGTCATATTTTTCATCATAGTACTGCTTGATGCTTGACAAAGTAATAGAGAGAATACTTGCATACTTTGCTGAAACTTCGTCTGTTCCTTCAACAAATACTGCATAATCCGGCTTAATATGTACGCCGAATGGTTTATAGGTATATCCATCTCTTACAAAAATGTCATGTGAATCATTTAAATCAAGCGAAACGAATTCATTTGTTGTGCCGATTTTAGATAAATCGCTGCAGGCAATAATTGAAGCATTTTCATCAATAACTCCAATAATGCAATCTATTGTGTCACGCATCTGATGTACCACACTCTGAAATAATCTGTTGGACATATTCAATATCCCCTCTTCTTGCAATTTTATTAACAGCATATATTATGCCTATTATTATAATAATACATAATTTTTGTGCATTTTGCAAGATTTTTAATGTGATTTAAAGCAAAAAATTTATCAAAGAAAATATATAACAAAGCAATTCGTCAGAACTTATTACAAATTGTAACATATTTATATCAAACAGATGTGAACACAATGTTAATTCGCAGGCAAATATGTTATAAAAAGAAAAAAATAAGAGCAAATTATAAATAAGTAACGCAATTGTAACTTACAAGCTTAATATTACCAGAATTTATTACAGAATTATTACAAAAATAATATCCAACAAAAAAACAAACAGAGGTGTATTTAAAAAATAAATACACCTCTGAAATTGTTATATTCAAGACTATCTTGCTTCTTCGCTGAAGCCACTTTCAACAAGTTCAACCAAGCCCTCAACAGCAACCTGTTCATCTGAACCGTCAGCTATGATACGGATGGATGTTCCACCAACAATACCAAGTGAAAGAATACCTAATAAGCTTTTAGCGTTAACTCTTCTTTCTTCCTTTTCAATCCAGATAGATGATTTGAATTCATTAGCCTTCTGAATAAAAAAAGTAGCAGGACGAGCATGTAAACCAACTTGATTTTCGACTGTTACATCTCTTACGTACATATTAAAACTCTCCATTCTTATATCGAATATCTTCGAAAACAATTAAAACGATTTAAACTAATTATACAAGTAATAATTTGCATAGTCAACTTAAATGTTTGAATAAAGCATGCATTGTCCACAAAATTCTGCTTTTTGATTACACACGCTGTATAACTCATCTTCAAATTTGTTCATTTTAACTATAAGTTTTTCGCATTTATAATTAAAGTACATAAAAACTCAACGAACTAAACGTTATAGTTTTCTATTTTATGTTATTATTCTGCTTAATTTCCTGAATTATTCTTATGTCTTCGTCGCTTAATGTGATGTTTTCCAAAAGTTCAGGTCTTTTGAAATATGTGTTTTCAAGGGACTTATAGTGTCGCCATTTTTTTATGTTGGCGTGGTGCCCGGAAAGAAGAATTTCAGGAACCTGTTTATCATCCCATATTTCAGGACGTGTATATTGTGGGTATTCAAGAAGGCCATTGTAATGACTTTCGTCCTCATAGCAATCAGCCCTTGATAAAACTCCGTCCAGCATGCGTACGACTGAATCGACCAAGACCAGAGCAGGAAGTTCCCCACCTGTCAGGACGTAGTCGCCAATGGAGATTTCCTCATCAACGATTTTGTCAATGACTCTTTCGTCGACGCCTTCATAATGCCCACATAATATAAATATGCTGGGCATTGCAGAAAGTTCCTTAACTTTTTTCTGGGTAAGTGTTTTTCCCTGTGGTGACATATATATTACGTGAGGCTTTTCTTGTCCTTGCGTAACAGCCTTATAGCAGTTGTATATAGGCTGTGCCTGCATTAACATTCCCTGACGCTCGCTGTAAGGTGTATCATCGACACGGCGGTGCTTGTCCTCAGTATAATCACGGATGTTGTGACAGTTCACAGTGAAGATACCTTTGTTCCTTGCACGGCCGACAATGCTTTCTGAAAGATATGCCTCACACATTTCAGGGAAAAGTGTTGCAATATCAATCTTCATCGTCGAATAATCCTTTCAGCGGTCTTATAGTCATAGTATTGTTATAAACATCGGTTTTTATTACAACATCGGCAATAGCGGGAATATAATACATTTTTCCGTCAGCAGCTTTAATATGATACACATCATTCGCACCAGTTTCGGAAACGTCATCGATAATGCCGTATTCAGTTCCGTTATCAGCGTCAATGACCTTCATACCCATTAAATCCTGAACAAAATAACAACCCTCGTCAAGCTCAATGTCATCCCTGTTGATGAAAACAAGCTTGTTTCTAAAGGCTACTGCCTGTTCAGGTGTATCAATACCATTGATTTTCATGACAGCCATATTCTTTTGCATACGGACATTTTCAACATCAATTCTATCCTTACCGTTATTGAAATAGTAGTTATCAACATCAGTTATAAGTTCAGGGGAGTTACACCAGGGCTGAATTTTGACTTCGCCTTTTATTCCGTGAGTTGAAACGATTTTTCCGACTTCAAGATATTGTTTTATAAGAACCCCTCCAGAGTATTATTTTCTTTTTAATCTTTTCGCTGTAATTTCACTTACGTCAATTTTAAAAACAGTCACGGCTTTGAGAACGTTCTCATCAAAATGAAAGTTTTTTTCATCTGAGTAATTTCTCATAAGATGAGTCAATACTTCGGCTTTGTTTTCGTTGATAATAGTGGCAACGCCGCTACCGATAACGCTTTCGTATTCCATACTGTAAGCACAGGCTGTTTCACCAGCAAGAAGCTTATGACTGCAATCCATTTCGAACGAAACATTTGGATTTTGTTTTATAAGATCAAGCTTTTTCCCTTCGTTAGCACAATGAAAAAATAATGTAATCTTATTATTCTCATAGTTCATTCCGAAATTCAGCGGAATTATATACGGATATTTCTCGTCAAAGAGAGCAATCCTGCAGCAATCGCATTTCTTAATTATACTTATTATGTAATTAATATCTGTAATTTCTCTGTCTTTTCTTCTCATATTATTACCTTTTATTCTTCCTCAATAAGCTACTGCTTTATTTGAAAATTTTGTTGTGTTATTCAATTATATAGTCTTCTGTGTAATTATTGTAATATAACAAAAAACAGCCCATATAGAGCTGTTCTTGAAATCTTAGTCAATCTCGACCATGATTTTCTGATCTTTACGGGCAGCTCCGGCGCGCATAACAGTACGGATAGCTTTTGCTATACGACCTTGTTTGCCGATAACTCTTCCCATATCATCAGGAGCAACGTGCAGATGATATATAATTATGCCCTCTGCATTTGGCTCGTCAACATTAACAGAAACAGCTGATTTATCTTCAACTAAATCTGCAACGATAGTTTCGAGTAATTCTTTCATACAAAACCCTCCTATTGCTTAGTAGCGAAAAAGGTGGATAAGCGATCTTTAAAATTAAAGAACGCCGTTGTTCTTAAGAATATCCTTTACTGTATCAGTTGGTTGTGCTCCGTTTGCAATCCACTTCTTAGCCTTTTCAGCGTCAACCTTAACAACGCTTGGCTCTTTAGTAGGATCGTAGTAACCAAGTTCTTCGATAAATCTACCGTCTCTTGGGTATCTCGAGTCAGCAACAACTATACGATAAAAAGGAGCTTTCTTTGCACCCATTCTTCTAAGTCTGATTTTTACTGCCATATTATAGTCACCTCCATAAAATTACTTATATAATCAATGTTTTATACAGGTAATACAAAACATCAATGTCAAATCAATAGCTATGCTTTTTTTAAAAAGCACGCTTTCGTATAATCCAGATTAATCGCAAGGTACAAAGCTACCTATTCCCATCAATGGCAAAATCCCGCAGATTACTATTACTATGCCAAGTATAATCCCAAAGACATATGAACGGGTTTTCTTATGACGTTCGCCTTTAAACAAATCAAATACTGAACTGATTATTTTCAAGGCGCCTATTGATATAAAAACAGCGGACCATAAAATGGTGTTATTATGTGAAAAAGCCATTTTATCACCCCATTAAAGCAAAACACTGTATAAAAATGCGGTTACATCGGCATACCTGGGAATCCTCCGCCAAGACCAGGTAGTCCGAGGCGTCTCTTTCCACCCTTGCCGGTGAATTGCTTCATCATTTTCTGCATTTGTTCAAACTGCTTCAAAAGACGGTTGACATCCTCAACCTTCGTGCCACTACCAGTGGCAATTCTTCTCTTGCGGGAAGGATTTATAAGTGTAGGCTTTGATCTTTCAGCAATTGTCATTGAATAGATTATTGCCTCTGTCTTTTTAAGCTGAGCCTGACCTTGGTCAAGATCCTCATCTTTTATTTTACCGCCAACACCAGGAATCATTCCGATAATGGATTTTAGTGGGCCCATTTTCTGAAGCTGTTTCATCTGTTCAAGGAGATCATTCATATCAAATGAATTTTTCTTGAGCTTGTCAGCAAGCTTCTGAGCTTCCTTTTCATCAACAGTGTTCTGAGCTTTTTCAATAAGAGTGAGCATATCGCCCATTCCAAGAATTCTTGAAGCCATTCTTTCTGGATGGAAAACTTCAAAATCATCAAGCTTTTCGCCGAGTCCGACGAATTTGATAGGTTTACCTGTTACGGCAAGTACTGAAAGTGCAGCACCACCACGGGTATCGGAATCAAGCTTTGTGAGAAGTACGCTGTCAATTCCAAGAGCTTCGTCAAATGACTTTGCAACATTGACTGCATCCTGACCTGTCATCGCATCGACAACAAGAATTATTTCATCAGGAGTAACTTCCTTTTTGATGTTTTTAAGCTCGTCCATAAGCTCTTCATCAATGTGAAGACGGCCGGCTGTATCTATGATAACGACATCATTGCCGTAATCCTTGGCATGCTTCAAAGCTTCCTTTGCGATTTTAACAGGGTTCTGCAGACCCATTTCAAATACCTTTACGTCAGCACGTTCACCGACAATCTGTAGCTGATTGATAGCAGCAGGACGGTAAATGTCACAAGCAACAAGCAAAGGACGCTTACCCTGTGCCTTAAAGTATTTAGCAAGCTTAGCACTGTGGGTTGTCTTACCACTACCCTGAAGCCCACACATCATAATGACGCAAGGAGGATGAGCAGGGAATTTTATTTTCGCATTGGATTCGCCCATAAGAGCACAAAGCTCTTCGTCAACTATTTTAATAACCTGCTGTCCTGGTGTAAGGCTTGTTAAAACATCCTCGCCAATAGCACGTTCTGATACTTTTGCGACAAAGTCCTTAACGACCTTATAGCTTACGTCAGCTTCCAAAAGTGCAAGACGGACTTCACGCATAGCCTCCTTAACGTCGGCTTCTGTAAGATGTCCTCTTGATTTCAGACGCTTGAAAACGCCACCTAATTTTTCAGAAAGACCTTCAAACGCCATACTGGCACCCCTTGTATGATAATTTTAAAGCAGCTGTGATTTCTCGTCTATAATACGGAGAATATCCTCTGCGTTTTTTGTAATAACCTTTGAGTAATTATATGTTGAACTTTCTTTATAAATAGCCTCAGCCTTTTCCTTAATGCTGTCAAGCAATGAGGAAACGACGCTGAACTTTTCAGCCATACCAAGCTTTTGCTCAAGTTCAAGAAGAGTATCCTCGCCACGCTTGATGCTGTCACGAACTCCCTGGCGTGATATCTTTTCGTGCTCGGCAATCTCAGCAAGTGAGAGATCTTCGTTGTAATAAAGCTCAAGCACGTCTTTTTGTTTTTCTGTCAGAGTATCACCATAAAAATCGAGAAGAACAGAAAGATTCAAATTCTTGCTCAAAATCTCACCTCATTTTAATGTCAGAAAACAAAATT
>OCTV010000216.1_pt1 | contig 23376 bp, 16 predicted proteins | sample 1539101 | NCBI WGS metagenome assembly OCTV01 (sample SAMEA3991422, study PRJEB22521) | metagenome | biome: anthropogenic terrestrial biome; feature: sewage plant; material: sludge | place: Sweden | collected 2012-09-26 | reverse complement strand
ATAGTAAAATTGTATGGCCTTTCCACGAAGAAAATAATGACAAAATTTTTGATACATAGGATAATGCAATTGACCGAAATAGCTTCTGAACCCTATTTATTAAATCATTGTAAAATAAACATTGATAAAAACATTGTAAAAATGATACTGCCCGCCTTAATTAAGATTTATTTTTATATCAAGTTTTAATAATTATTCGATTTGCTAAATAAAACAATAGGTAAAATCGGACCTTCAACAGGCCCCAAAAATCATGAGAAATTTATATTCGTTGTTCTGCTGTCTTTGCTTTTTACAGGGCTGTTTGGCCAACAAGAATTAAGAAACCAGCGACTCAGCCAAGTCAGATCGATCAAAAACTTAGTAGCTCTTTGGGATTTTAAAGAACCACAGGGTCAAGCAAGAAAAGCAATTGGTCGCGGCGAGTTTGCATTAAAAGAGCAAAATGGAACACTGCCACGCATATCCGAAGGCCCTCTCTCAGGTTACTCCACACAATTTGCCGGTCAAGCCTACCTTTCATTGCAAAATGCTGAAGTGGGCGAGCTCAATATTTATGGAAAAAAGCAAGGCGTGTCGGTGGTGGCTTGGATCAAATGGACTGGGGAACAAACAGGTTTTGTGGGAGGAATGTGGAATGAATACCAGGATGGTGGTAAACGGCAGTATGGTTTGTTTGTCTCTTTGCCTCATTATAATGGTAAAAATCAAGTCTGTGGTCACATTTCACAAAGTGGCAAACCAACGCCTCCTTTTCCTTATTCCATTGATTATGCTGCCAGCAGACAAGAGGTGCCTGTTAATCAATGGGTGTCTATTTCATTTACTTACGATGGGAATTATATTAGATCTTACTTAAATGGTGTCCTTGAAAAGCGAGCACCGGAATTGATAAACCATACCAAAGGTTTTGAAGGATTTCCGGATGGGCTGGTTCAATCCAAAAATCCTTATTATTTTCCTTATGGCATCGGAAACAATAGATCTGATTTTACAGTGGGTGCAGTTTTACTAAAAAGCGGTATGGGCAATTATTTCAAAGGACAAATTGGGGGGTTAGCAATTTATGACCGCGCTTTGAAAGAAAAAGAATTGAAACGACTATCTCTTTAGCAATGTAACTATTACTTCTACAGGACATATAAAATGGGCCTTTAATCCTGAACCTCAACGATCATCTCTATCTCGACAGCTATATTGCTTGGCAAGGCGCCCATACCTACTGCACTTCGTGCATGTTTGCCTCTGTCGCCAAATACTTTTACCAGAAGATCAGAACAACCATTGATCACTGCAGGTTGATTGGCAAAATCAGGAGCGCTGTTGACCATACCGAGTACTTTGACTACTCTTTTAACTTTACTTAAATCACCTAGCTCATCTTTAAGCGAAGCTAGTAGTTGTATACCGCACAACCTGGCAGCTTCATAGCCTTCCTCTACAGTGAGGTCAGCTCCTAATTTCCCGGTGACGAGCGTGCCGTCAGGCCTATTAGGACCTTTACCCGAGGTATACACAAGGTTGCCGGTGCGTACAGTATTGACATAATTGGCTACAGGCGGTCCCGCTTTGACTAATTCGATGCCGAGCTCTGTGAGTTTGGTCTCAGGAGAAACTGTATATAACATTTCTGTTGGTTTTGTTGTGTTACAAGCAAAAAGAACTATCGCCAGCAAAGCTAGACAGTAATATTGAATTTGATGTTTTTTCATGGCCTTAAGATAATAAAAAAGGGTCAGCTAAAGCCAACCCTTTTTGTCCATCTTCCTCAAAACTTATTTTTATCGTGGACCAATGCCGTAATACTGTTTTTGGCTATATCCTGGATAATACCCTTCTAATAAAACCCCTTCCGCATTGTCTCGCAACAGTGCTATCACTTCTGATGGTTTAGTGACTGGTTTGCGATTGATTTTTGTAATAATAAATCCTTCTTCTATTTCGCTTTCTGCCAGTAATCCTGGTTTGAGGGCTGTTACTTGAACTCCTCCTGAAAGGCCCATGCGATTTGCAGTAGCATTGTCTAATGGAATCAAAGTTGCCCCGAGTGATTTTTCAACTTCCTCTGACGGGGTAGGAGGTGCGGATAAAGCATTGGTACCTTGTTGATTTTTGAGCTTCACGGTGAATAACTTTATTTCTCCCATCCTATTCACTTTGACTTTTAGTTCGTCACCGATGCGATGACTGCCTACGAGCTCCATGAGATCGGAGCTGCTACCTACTTTTCTATCGTTAATCGAAACCACCACATCTTTTTCCTTGATACCTGCACTTTGAGCAGCACTGTTGGGAACAACTGAACTGACATAGGCTCCTTCATTGACCGGCAAATCATATTGTTTCGCAAAATTGCCGTCTATATTGGCTATAGTTACTCCCAGGTAACCTCTCTGCGTGCTGCCATATTGTATAAGATCGGATACGACCCTGCTCGCCAGGTTGGCTGGGACAGCAAAGCCATAACCGGCGTAGGTGCCTGATTGACTAGCTATAGCTGTATTGATGCCCATGAGATTGCCATTGAGGTCTATGAGCGCACCACCACTATTGCCGGGATTGATAGCTGCGTCCGTTTGGATAAAGGACTCTATGCCACCAACACTGCGATCGAATAAAGCAATATCTCTGCCTTTAGCGCTGACTATACCCGCTGTAACAGTTGATGTCAGGTTAAAAGGATTGCCAATAGCCAACACCCATTGCCCAATCTTAACATCATCCGAATTGGAAAATTTTAGACTTGGCAACTCTTTTTCGTCTATTTTGATGACAGCGATATCTGTTTGAGGGTCAGTACCTACCAACTTTGCTTTATATTTTCTTTTATCATTGAGAGTAACTTCCAGATCTTCAGCTCCTTGTACCACATGATTGTTGGTGACGATGTAACCATCAGCGTTGACGATGACACCACTGCCACTGCCTACTCTGGGGCCTTGTTGATCTCCAAAGATATCCCCCCAACCTCCATTGGATTGGCCTCTGCTTCTGGTACCAGATACGCCACTCGCTGATAAAATGTGCACTACGGAACCCAACGATCTTTCGGCTACGCCGGTAAAGTCGAGAGCAACGGGAGCTCCATTTTCATCAAGGGTATATAAGGCGCTTTTGACAGGTGATTTGTCGACATGCTCGATAATGACATTTTGCTTTGAGCTGCCTAGAAACTGATAAGCACCAAAGACCAAAGCCGCAGCAACCAGCGCGACTATAAATTGACTTACAATTGATGATTTCATATGTTGAATTCTGTTTTTTTAAATTGGCACAGTTACAAATTTAACTTCAAAAGGCACAACTTGTTTTTGAATAGCGGCGCTTTAAAAAGAGTTTAACTTGAATTAAAAAATATTAACATATCTGTATTGGCCAATTAAAGTGCTTCATATGGCTTAGGCTGGAAGAAGCTTCTTATTGAGATTTTGCTGTGGATGGCATCATGAAAGAATTTTGTTTAATCGCCTGGAGTATTCCTTTTGGAGCTTGCGGGAAATGCTTATCATTGCCTATGCGCCAAAAAAAAAGAAAAACTGGTATGCCTCCGGGGACACCCATGTTCACTGGCGATCGGATTTCGTTATTGACTGATACTACTTGTCTTAAATACAATGATGATGAAATCATAGAATTACATAATGATGATTTGCTGGACTGGAAGAACGCCACCAACCACCAGTATTGGTTGGATATCCGAGGCCTCCATGATGCTGCTTATATGGAGCGCATAGGCAATAAATTTGAAATCCACCCCTTGGCCCTGGAAGATGTAGTCGATGTGGATCAGCGGCCTAAGATGGATGAATACGACAATGCTATTTTCGTCACCATCCTGGCACTTAAAATAAATAATCTAAATGGAGAATTGATTAAAGAACAGGTAACACTCTATTTTGGACAAAAATTCTTAATCTCTTTTCAGGAGGATGCAGATGATTTTTTGGCACCTATTCGCGAACGAATGTATCACAAAAGGGGGCGGATCAGGCCTCGGGGCACTGACTTTTTAGCTTATAGTATCATTGATTTTATCGTAGATCATTATTATGAGGCACTGGATTATATAGAAAAAAAATTATCAGAGATCGATGAAAGTTTACATTCTGCCAATAATGCCATACCCAAAGAAGTACTCCATGATATGAAAATCCAAATCATCCGTATAAGAAAATCCATTTACCCCATGAGGGAGGTCATCAATCGTTTTATTCGGACTGAAAATCCATTGATTCATCCTGAGACGGATATTTACCTGCGGGACCTTGCCGATCACAGCATTCAAATCTCTGATATGTCTGAAACTTACCAGGATATGATCAATTCCCTTCATGATTTATATCAGACCGAGATCAGTAACAGGATGAATAATGTGATGAAGATCCTGACCATTATTTCAACTATTTTTATCCCCCTTAATTTTATCGCAGGTATCTATGGGATGAATTTTGAACACATGCCGGAATTAAAATATAAGTATGGATATTATACAGTGTTAGGGTTCATGTTTTTAGTATCCTTGGCATTCTTGTATTACTTTAGGCGAAAAAAATGGTTGTGAATAATCGATTTGTCCATTGATCAAAGCGAACTTTAAAAAAAGTTAATTTATATATGTCAAAAACCATCATTATCAGTAATAGGCTGCCGGTTAAGATGGATATTCTGGCCAATGGTTCATTCCTATTCAAACCGAGTGAAGGGGGGCTTGCCACCGGCCTTGGCTCGGTGTACAAGCAAGGTGATAATATCTGGATAGGCTGGCCGGGCCAGGATGTTACATCAGTAGAAGATCAATCAAAGGTGACTTCTGAACTGACCAGGCACAATATGCGACCTGTTTTTCTTACTGCTGAAGAAATCCGTCTATTCTATGAAGGCTTTTCCAACGAGGTACTATGGCCAAACTTTCATTATTTTCCTCAGCTGGTTATATATGACGACAAATATTGGGAAGCCTATTTAAAGGTAAATCAAAAATTTTGCGATACCATCTTAAAATATACCGAAGAAGGGGATACGTTATGGGTGCATGATTACCAGCTCTTGTTACTGCCCCAAATGTTGCGAAAAAAGCTTCCTCGGATAGCCATCGGCTACTTCAATCATATTCCATTCCCCTCCTTTGAGATGTTCAGAATGTTGCCATGGAGGAAAGAACTTTTACATGGACTTTTAGGCGCCGACCTTATAGGGTTCCATACCTATGATGATATGCGTCACTTTCTGAGTTCAACAAACCGACTGACCCAGTTTAATGTCAGCAACCAATATATTCAAAATCAGGAAAGGAGGGTCAAAGTGGATGCCTTTCCAATGGGTATTGATTATGCAAAATATGCAGCTTCGGCTGCTTCGCCCGAGACCATCAGCCAGGAAGTAGAATACCGTACAGCTTTGGGTGGCAAAAGGTTGATACTGAGTATCGACAGACTTGACTATACCAAAGGAATACCTCAAAGGTTGCGGGTTTTCGACGAGTTTTTAATCAAGTACCCGGAGTTTAAAGAAAAAGTATCGCTGGTCATGGTCGTAGTACCTTCCCGCGACAATGTGGGTATGTACAAAGATTTGAAAGAGACTGTGGATGAATTGGTAGGCCGCATCAATGGGACCCATGGCAATATGAAGTGGACTCCAATACACTATTTTTATCGATCGATCCCTATGCAAAAACTTTCAGCCTATTACCGCATAGCAGATGTAGGGTTAGTGACACCACTGCGTGATGGCATGAACCTGGTGGCTAAAGAATTTATTGCCTCCAAACTCGATCAAAAAGGTGTACTTATTTTGTCCGAAATGGCAGGAGCTGCAAAAGAGCTTTCGGACGCTATCCTGATCAACCCATTTGACAAAAACCGGTTTGTCGAGGCTATCTACCAGGCTTTGACTATGCCGGCCGAAGAACAAAAAACCAGGATGGATAAAATGCAACTCACGTTGCAGAAATATAATATTCATCATTGGGTAAGGATCTTCATGGATAGTCTTCAGGAGATCAAAAAAGAACAATTAGAATTTCTCACCAAACAAATCGATGAGCTGGACTTGCCAGACATGCTTTCAAGATTTACCAAAGCGACTAAAAGGCATATATTCCTGGATTATGATGGTACTCTGGTCGGCTTCAATGTAGATCCGGCAGCTTGTCAGCCTGACGAAGAATTGCTTGAGATATTTGAAGGTCTTGGTAAAAACCCGAAAAACAATGTGGTGATCATCTCTGGAAGACCTCATGAGACCCTGGATGAATGGATTGGACAGTTCCCATTTACTTTGATTGCAGAGCATGGGGTGTGGACCAAAAAGAACGGAAGTGACTGGATGATTAAAGAAAATCTACGCAAACATTGGAAGTCGGAAATCAAGAAAGTCATGGATCAATATGTGGATCGGACCCCAGGATCATTTATCGAAGAAAAAAATTATGGGTTGGTCTGGCATTACCGTGGGGTAGAGGTGGGACTAGGTGAACTCAGATCAAGAGAACTTATGTCACATCTACGATATCTGGCTTCTTCTAAAGGATTGCAGGTATTGGAAGGAGACAAAGTAGTCGAGGTGAAAAATATGGAAGTCAACAAAGGTGTCACCGCATTTAGATTTGTGAGCAGGCATCCGGACGATCTGCATTTGGCTATTGGAGATGATTGGACAGACGAAGATACTTTTGCTGTCATGCCCGAGGACTCTATAACCATTAAAGTAGGTCATGCCGCTTCCAAAGCAAAATATCATCTGGATACTGTCCTGGAGGTGAGAGGTTTTTTAAAAAGATTGATTGAAGCCTGAGGCCACTCACCAGCCTTCAGCATGATCATCTCCTCGCGGGTCAGCGCCACCTTCCAGGCGGCCATTTTGGTCTACTAATATAGCGTCCACCAGGCCTATGGATTTGATATCCCGGATTTTATGGCCCTTAGCAGTGAGTGTTGCATTTAGCTCCTGATCGAATGATTTAGTCTCCACCATGATCTCGTCTGGAAGCCACTGTGAGTGAAATCTAGTGGCAGCTACAGCCTTGGCCATACTCATATCCCATTCGACCACATCCAGGATCACCTGAAAAACTGAGGTGATGATGGTGCTGCCTCCAGGACTCCCTACTACCATACATAATTTACCTTGTTTTTCCACGATAGTTGGAGTCATGCTGCTGAGCATTCTTTTGCCTGGTTCGATGGCATTGGCTTCAGCACCGATGAGTCCAAACATATTGGGTACACCGGGTTTTACACTAAAATCATCCATCTCATTATTGAGGAAAAAACCTGCACCATTGACCACTACTTTATTGCCAAAGTTACCATTAAGTGTCGTGGTCACGGCGACTGCGTTTCCTTCCGGGTCTACGACAGACAGGTGAGTAGTTTCGAAATGTTCAAGTGCTAGTTTAAAATTTCCTGCATATATACTATTACTCACGCTGGCTCTAGTACTGTCGAAGTCCTTCATCCTGTACTTCAGATATCTGGAGTCCATCAGCGAGTCCTTTGGGACATCGTAAAAGTCTGCATCCCCCAGATACTGGGATCGATCAGCATATACCCTGCGCTCTGCCTCTACCATGAGATGTACAGTGCGAGGATCACGAAATCCCCATTGCCTCAAAGGATAGGGTTCTACTATTTTGAGCAATTGACCCAGTGCTATTCCACCACTCGATGGGGGTGGCATGGAGATGATTTTGTAATCTTTATAGTCAGCAGTGACAGGCGTTCGCCATTTGGACTTATAATCCTTAAGGTCTTGTAGGGTGATGATGCCATTGCCGGCTTTCATTTCGGCAACGATTTTATCAGCCACCGGTCCACCATAAAATCCTTCTCTTCCATGTTCTTGAATAAGTTTTAAAGTCCATGCCAGTTCTGGCTGCACCAGCAGATCACCTTGTTTCCATAAAGTAGACTTGATAAAAGCTGAATGATCATTGTATTTAGAAAAAACTGCTTTGCCAGCATTCAACCGATCTGCTTCATTTTGAGTGATGAGGAATCCTTTCTCCGCTAAAATAATGGCAGGTTCGATCAATTTTTCAAACGGAAGTTTGCCATACTTTTTATTAGCTTCGATCAATCCGTCCACAGTGCCCGGCACCCCGGAAGCCAAATGTCCTTCTAAACTCAATTTTGTAGGGTTCCCATTTTCATCGAGGTACATGTCGCGGCTAGCTTTAGCAGGCGCTTTTTCTCTATAATCTAAAGCGTCTATAATGCCTGCAGTCGACCTATATACCATAAAACCACCACCAGCTATATTTCCGGCCCTTGGATAGACTACCGCCAGAGCAAGCTGCACCGCTATGGAAGCATCGACGGCATTGCCACCTTTTTTCATGATATCTATGCCCGCTTTGGAAGCAATAGGATGGCCGCTGACTACCATCGCTTTCGAGGAACTTGATTTTTTTTGAATAGTGCTCCAATAATCAGTGACCCTGGTAGGTGTTGAACATTGAATGAGCAGGAGTGTAAGGAAGACAATGAATAATTTGCGCATGTTTTTCTGTTTGAAAGTGCGTAGGAAATTTAGTGACTTTTAATCAACTGCCCGGTACTTATTTATAATCAAGCTACCATGTGGTGCACCTCGATGGTTTGTAGCATATGCTCGTGGGCTGATCACAAGACACATTTTGAATCTGCCCGTTTACTGTAGACCATCCTGGTTCGAAATTGCCTGGTTTGCCTTTTAAACACCAGACCATCCACTATTCCCCTATAACCCCTATTTTTGCCGTATGAGATGGCTCGCCTTCCTGTTTTTATGTTTTGTCACCTGCATATCCTACGGACAAGTTACCTACGGCAATGATTTCCTCAACATCGGAGTGGGGGCACGTGCCCATGGTATGTCTGGTGCGGTAATAGCTTCTGTCAGTGATGTCAATGCTGCTTACTGGAATCCTGCAGGTTTGTCACATATTAAGGATCCTTTGCAACTGGGCGTCATGCATTCTGAATGGTTTGGTGGGGTAGGAAAATACGATCATATCGCACTGGCTAAAAGATTTAATGAAGAAAAACAAGCCGTAGGAAGTCTCACTATGATTCGGTTGGCTATAGATCAGATCCCCAATACGCTCAACCTGGTAGCGCCGGACGGCAGCATCCGGTTTGACAATGTGAGCGAGTTTTCTGCTGCAGATTACGGTTTTTTGTTATCCTATGCCTCGGCGGTGGGCACCGCCAGTGAGACCCGATCGATCAGGCTTGGCGGTAATGTCAAGGTACTCCATCGTCTCATTGGACCTTTTGCCAGGGCCTGGGGGTTTGGGATCGATATGGGGGTGCAAATCATTCGGCCTGCCTGGTCAATAGGAGTAGCTGCACACGACTTGAGTACTACTTTTACGGGATGGACTTTTTCATTCACCGACGAACAAAAAACAGTGCTTGAAAAGACTGGCAATGTCATACCAGTGAGTAGTTTAGAAAAGACCTTGCCCTGGATAGGGGCAGGATTTTTGATCAATAACTGTAAGATAAAGAAAGTCAGTATAGCCCCGGAGCTTGGATTCAATGCTTATTTTGACGGTAAAAGAAATACCCTTATAGCTTCTGATGCAGTGAGCATAGAGCCCAAACTAGGATTGGAGCTAGGATATGAACGGTTGGTTTTCCTGCGGCTTGGGTATGGCAATATTCAGAAGATCAAAGATGAACTGAACCTTACTCAATACAATACCAGAGGTCAGGCCAATGCTGGGGTGGGAGTCAAATTGGGCAAAGTCCATATCGACTACGCCTTATCCAATATCGGCAATCAGGCCAAAGAGGTCAATTATTCTCATATCTTTTCCGCAACACTTAGCTTTTCAAAAGACTAATTAAAACCTGGTCGCCAGGTAATGCGGCAACATGGCCCTCCAGGTAGGCCAGTCGTGCGGCATGTCATATCCCCAGATGTCCAATTCGTGAGGGATGCCTTTAATATTCAATAAATTTGAGAATCTTCGGGAAGCATCTGGTGTCTCATAACTGCCTGAACCGGTGAGAATATGGATATGCCGACTAGATCTTAGCTGATTTAAATTGTGTTCGTCGTGAAGATTGGCGATATAGGCCATCGGTGAATTAAAATAAACTTGTTCATCATAATAACCATCAGTATAAGTCTGTAAATCGTAGTCGCCGCTCATAGCGATAACCCCCTGCAGCAGATCAGGTCTTTTAAAAAATAAGTTGGCAGAATGCAGGGCACCCAACGATGCACCTGAGATCACGATCGGTGTATCTGGAGAAGTATGCGTCTTGATATAAGGGATCACTTCCTGGTAGATATACTGATTAAATTGATTGTGGCGGATCGCTTTGTGTGGAGGATGCATTTGTCTATTCATCCAACTTTCGGAGTTGATACTGTTGACTGAAAAAACCTTGCATTTTCCGCTTTCAATGTAAGGTGCGATAGCATCGATCAATTGAAATCTTTCGTATTCCAGGTAATCTGCAGCCGCTGTCGGCAATAAAAGTAAGCCAAAACCATAGTGACCGTATTGTACGATCTCCATATGTTTATTAAGGGAGGGGCTGTGCCAGCCATCTAATTTTTTCTGCATCGATCTGAATTGTCAGTTAGAATAAGCTCTAAAATTACAAAGCTCTTCACTTGATAAGGCAGAATTAAGTAAAAATCTGCAGGGACGATGTTCATTTTCAATTTCTTTTGACCTTTGAGGTAAAGGTGGTTACTTTGACCTCTGATGTGGTATAGGCTTCAACATTTAAATTTATCCTACGAAGATCAGGTCATTCTGGACGATATATCTCTGGAAGTCAAAGAAGACGAATTCATCGGGGTGCTGGGAGATAGTGGATCCGGCAAAACCCAACTTTCGCTTGCGATTGGTGGACTAAATCGTTTTTATGGCGCCAAAATCTCCAGCCAATACAATACTTTTAGTTATGAGGGCAAGGAATCAAACCTCAGTGACACCATTGCTGCTGTAGAATTTCGCAGACTTAGCATTGGTTATATTCTGCAGGAGGCATTTTCATATTTCAATCCGGTCTTGAAGATCAAACAGCAGTTGGCAGATAAAAATTTTAATAGCGACGACATCAAAAAGTTGTTGCCTGCGATCGGTCTCCCGGATATCGATCGTATCCTCAACAGTTACCCCCATCAATTGTCTGGTGGACAGCTACAGCGCCTGGCGATAGTAACTTGTATGGCGGGTAGTCCGCAGATCATTGTTGCCGACGAAATCGAGTCCGCCCTGGATGCCGAAAATGCCAGCCTGGTTTTTGATCTTTTGCTCAAACTTAAAAAGGAAAAAAAATTTTCATTGATCTGGGTCACCCATGATCAACACAAAGCCAAAAAATTATGCGATCGAATATGGTACGTACGAGCAGGCAAGCTTGAATATGATGGCCCTGCCGCGTCGTTTATACCATTCAGGGTTGAATATCCAACAGCTCCCACCGACCATGTCGGTGGGGAGGTCATTAGGCTAGCCCATATAAATAAATCCTACGTGACTACATTTGGATCATTTGGAAACAAAAAACCGGTAGAAAATATTATCCTTAATGATGTCTCCTGGTCTGTCAAAAAAGGTGAGGTGATAGGACTCATAGGCTCCTCAGGCTCCGGCAAATCCACACTGGCCAGAATCGTCGCCGGCATAGAACCAGCCGACCAGGGACAGATATATATTGAAGGCAATTTGGTGGCAGTGCATAAGCTTAATAAAAATATCATTTATTTATTTCAGGATGCTTATAGTTCTCTAAATCCTTCCCTGTCTTGCAGAACAATTCTCGGAGAGGCAATAGCTGCAGGCGCCGGAAGATTGTCCATATCCAAACTGTTGTCTATGGGCAATCTACCTGTAGACATCCTGGATAAAAGACCTTCTGCACTTTCTGGCGGTATGAGGCAAAGACTAGCTTTGCTCAGAGCTATCGCATGTGGGCCAGAGCTTTTGATTTTAGATGAGTCTTTGAATGCCCTCAATACCGGCCTTCAGGTGAGTATCCTTGAGATGTTATTTCGATTTCAAAAAGATACTGGTTTAGCCATTTTAATTATTTCTCATCAGTCGATTTTGCTGACCAGAGTTTGCCACCGGGTGTATAAATTAATGGATGGATCTCTATCCCAGGTCGGGTAGGTTTCGACAGATGACCCCAATTATTTCATATAGCAATAAGGTCTCAAGTTTAAATTATTGATTGTTATATGCTTATTTATAAGCTTTTAAATCCATATAAGAATATCGTAAAATAAATATATCTAAGTGGCTGATTTTCTTGGCTCTTATGTATATTAGCATCTAGTTTTACATCATACTCTTTCAAATCATAATTTACACATGAAAAAGTTTTTACTTTTTTCTGCTTTATTTACTTTAAGCATTTTTTCAAAACTCACAGCACAATGTGTCCTAGTATGTAATGATCATGTTCATGCCAGCATGAATGCAGATGATTGTTACCGGGATTTTATAGCAGATGACTTTTTAGAAAATCCTGGAGATTGTGGATATGAAGTGGTCTTGTCTTATCCATTTCAGGTGGCACCATGCATACCACCAACCAGGGCAAATCGAGATCTGTTAGGTTATACTGTAGTCTATCAAGTAAAGGATCCAGCCACTAATAATAGCTGTTGGGGATATGTAACGATCGAAGACAAAACCGGTCCTCTCGTCCCCTGCAAAAGCACCACCATCAGTTGCTTCCAACTTGCTGCTATCAATCAGGTGACTGCAGAAGCAAAAGACAATTGCTCCGATGTAAGCAATGTCATCTCCAACATCACCTGGAAAGATTATGGATGCGATAGTGTAGGTATTTTAGGTCTGGCGATTCGCAATATTCAAACTAGTGATGCCTGGGGTAACGGAAATACTTGTACAGATACCCTGACCATAAGAAAAAATGTGCTGGATAGTGTATGTTGCGCCAGCATGATTAATTTGCCATGCAGGATGTATTGCCTCAATGGAACAAAACTATTTGCAACCGGTGGTAACCTGAACCCATCTTCAATATTAAATGTCAAATATTGGGATTTAGTAACTTTTTCTAAAGATCCCAAAAGCCCAAATTATCCATCACCAGAATTTTTGTTAAAATTGCAGGGCAAGGGAGATCCAATGGTTGAACTTGGAGCTTTTCCAGCGCGTTGGGGAGGCACCAAAGTTTTGTTTGATAATTTAATTCTTCCTAACCAGGTTTTTGGAAGTAATGAAAATTTCTGCATAAATCCGGATAGTCTGGTAGTGCCCTATTTGTCAGACTCCGTGCTGGATCTGCAAAAGACCCTGGTTCAAATTGAATTAAATGATGAGGGTTTTGAAATAGTTAAAAAGCCAAATGAAGCATTTTGTACCATTATAAAGGACAAAACGCCAATGTATCCACAACTCGGTGGTGTTTGCAAGATCATAGTAAGTTATGTGGATAAGCCGCTGGACATCTGCGGAGCAGGATTTAAGATTCGACGGGAATGGCGTATCTATGACTGGTGTACCGGCGAAGAAAAAATCTGTGTTCAGTATATCACCATCGAAGACAAAGTTGATCCGAGTATAGTGGTTGCTGGTTCCCAGAATGTACCAGGCCCGATCACTCAAATTGTCACTGGTCTGAAAGACACTGTTGGTTATTTAAGATCAGTAGGACCTCACGACTGTTATGCCAATTTTAACATTAATCGAATGAACGTGTGGGATTGTAGTGATGTAAAACAATCATATACTTTCGTCTACGCAGATCCAGGTCATCCTGGCAAAACAGTAGTGCTGACTAAAGATCTTGGCCCTACCGGAGCTCCGATCTCTTTGCCGGTAGGTATACATATTGGTAAAATGAGTCTTACGGATGCTTGTTATAATACCTGCAATTTCCCCTTGGTGGTTTTTGTGGAAGATATGACGCCGCCTACCCCTAATTGTATAGAGACCACTCAGGTGACGGTTGATCCCGCTACCTGTTGGGCCAGGGTATATGCCAAAGATCTTAACACTAGTAGTAAAGACAATTGTTGTGACAATCTGCATTATGCTGTTGCGGATATGGACTCTGTAGATTATTATAGAAAAGCGTATACTGATCATCTTAAACTCATCTGTGGCTGGGCCAATTATGAAAAGATGAAGACTTCTTTTGAATTTATTGTAGAGGAATACCTCAGCACCTATGTATTTAAGGATTATGTAGACCTGACCGAGTGTGGTGAAAGACAAGTGGTATTGAGGGTATTTGATAATTGTAAGACCGCTTTGTATGACCCCCATATCACCAAGCTAACAGAACATAAATGGTATATGGCCCAGATCTATGGCTATTACTTTACCTTTTACCATGTTTTTGATCCGAATAGTTTGTTATTGAAACAGTTGGAGAAAGTACTGGCCCCGGAAGCTTATGCACAACTTGACTCCTTCAAGGTCCACAATAAAACTGAAGCTGACTGCCAGCGGTTGGTTACCCTCAAAGTATTGTCTGTATTCAGGCAGTTTGTTAGACAATTTGTACCTGGATTTTTACCATTGAATCCTTCCAATCCTAATTTAACGGTCATCATCGATTTGATAGAAGGTATCCAGGAAGAAGGTATCGGAAGTTTCTGTATACCAGAGTTTAAGATTTCGATTCCATTTGAGGGGGATGCTATCCAGACCTATCTTGAACAACATGTGGGTGAAGATATAACGGCAGCAGTGGCAGCCACAGGATTTGTGCCTTTTGCACTGGCGCTCTGCAAATCGATCTATAATGATTGTATGATCAATATTTTAGTGGATGACAAAACTCCACCTGTTTGCGAGACTCCGGAGGATATCTTCTGGTACTGTGATGGGGTAAGCAGCAAAAAAGATAGAGATTATGAGTATGCTCGGGCCGCTTGTGATGATACTGGATATACATACGATGATGATAAAGACAATGCATTAGACTTTACCTGCCGTGATTTTTACGGCAAACCTTACAACAATATCGAATGTAAAAAAGAAAATGATAGTGACTTGTCAGACACCTTAGATGGAACCGGAGTAAAATCCTTTGGATGGTACGGTTGCAGCATTTATGGCCCCGTTCATCAGGACGAACATGGTGGAGAGATAGACCCTTGTGTGAGTCGAGATTATGGCAGTGGCCGTGTTCCCAACTCAACTGAATCCAACCGCAAGGATCTTAATTCATGGTCGCCAATCTATTGCCATACCTGGCTTTGCCTTGACAAAACAGATCAGGCTGGCAAACTCAATCCCAAAGATTATTTCTCCAAACCCATTTTGTTGAGTGGTGGTCCTAATGGCACTCCACTTGCAGGTTATGAGAAAGGAGACTTTAAGATCTGGGACAATTGCTGGATTGGTGGTGCACCGACAGTTGTAGATCAAGAGTATATTGACAATTGTGGTAATGGCTGGATCAGCCGCACCTGGACAGTTGGAGACAAATGTATGACCTCGAGTGTCTCCTGCACGCAAAAGATTATCATGAAGCATCGATCTGACTTTGAGGTAATGTTCCCTGAAGATGTAGTCGCTGTATGTGGAGGTGGAACGGCTCTGGATCCTGATGCTACCGGCAGACCCATGATCATGGATGATGATTGTGAGTTAGTAGGGGTACAATACGATGATGAACGATTTGACATCGTACCGGATGCTTGTTATAAAATCATTCGTACCTGGAAGTTAATCGACTGGTGTAAATACGATCCAAACGCACACGACCATGATCCGGATGTGATCGTAGACGACCGGTTTGTAGCCAGTGCAGATAGATATTGTGTGTACAGAAAATTAAAAGATGATGGTGATGGTTTTGTGACCTACACCCAGATCATCAAAGTGATCGATACCATCGCTCCTGAAGTAACTTGCCGTGATACAACCTTCTGTTTTTATGACGGTTACACCGGAGCCGGTGCAGAGCCAGATCCAATGTGCAGTGTACCTGTATACATAGGCCCTGACTTTGTGGCAACGGATAATTGCACAGAAACATCCTTGATCAGCTTCAGGTATGAAGTCAATTTAAATGCATCTACCAGTGATTACGACGGCAAGAAGTACAACGTAACTTCTATTGACTTCAAAAGCGGACCTAATCAAAAACGATTCACTTCAGCAGCTTTCCCATCAACCTTGAAGCTTACTGCCGGCAAGCACTTGCTGACGATTATAGCGGAAGACAATTGTGGTAAAGAAGACACTACTACCTGCAAGATAGAAGTGAAAGATTGTAAGAAACCAACTCCTTACTGTTATAATGGTATTGCTACAGTCATCATGCCTTCCACCGGATCCATCATCGTATGGGCTAAAGATCTGGATGCAGGTAGTTATGACAACTGCACCAAAAAAGCTGATTTGAAGTTTAGCTTTGACGCCGATGGAAAAATGTTAAGTGATACATTTACCTGTAAGGATATTCCCAATGGTATCGCTGCAATCAATGAAGTAGATATCTATGTGACAGATGCCACAGGCAATGTAGATTTTTGTCATACCATATTAAATATCCAGGATGGCAGCGGGAATATATGTGGTGGCGCCAGCGATTTGTTGGCAGATGTTAGTGGCAAAATAATGACGGAGACCAGTGAACCGGTGGAGCAGGTAACCCTTGATACCAGGGGTGGTCAGACTGTGCCCAGTTTTAAAACAAGTTCAAGCGGTACCTATGCTTTTGACAATCTCCCCATGTATGGTGCTTATTCAATAATTCCGGTGCGCACAGACCATCCTACGAATGGAGTCAGCACGATCGATTTGATTTTAATTCAAAAACATATCATTGGCGAGCAGGTAATCACATCCCCTTACCATCTTATCGCCGCAGATGCAGACAAAAGCGGTGACATTAGTGCTGTAGATCTTATAGAGCTGAGAAAATTAATTTTAACGGTATACGACAAATTACCTAACACGGATTCGTGGAGGTTTGTACCCAAAGATTATATATTCACCAATCCTGCGAATCCATGGAACTTCCCGGAGAAGATAGATTTGTCAACTTTGAGTAAAGACGAAGTCAATCGTGACTTTATCGGTATCAAAGTGGGTGATCTCAACAGCTCTGTTGTACCTCATAGTTTATTGGGTGCTGAAAGCCGTGGAGCAGCGGATGTATTGCGTTTCAAAATCATCGATCAATCACTTAAAGCAGGTGAGGAGACAGTAGTAGAATTTACTGCTGAAAACTTCCGCCAGATCGAGGGTTATCAATTTACCCTGGCGATGAATGGTTTGGAATTAAAATCAATTGAGCCTGGATTATTGAAGATTAGTAATAATAATTTTGGTTTGACCAAACTCGGTCAGGGTTATATCACGACCTCCTGGAATGACAATACTGGGATCAATGCTTCATCGACCGATGTACTCTTCAGCATCAAAGTGAAAGCTACCAGAGACATTACCTTGAGTGAAAGTATGTTTATCAATTCTAAGTATACGCACGCTGAAGCATACAAATCAACAGCGGTGACAGGATCTAGTTTAGGGGTGGCCCTCGAAGTAGGCAGCCGGTCTACTTTAGGATATGCTTTGCATCAAAATACGCCTAATCCATTTACTTCCTCTACTATGATCGCATACGAGCTGGCCAAAGCTGACAAAGTGACTTTAAAAATCACTGACATCACCGGTAGGGTAGTTAGAGTGTATCATCAGGACGGAGTCAAAGGATTTAATCAACTCAAAGTATCTAAAATTGATCTGACTGGTTCCGGGGTGATGTACTATACGCTAGAAACAAAAGATTTTAGTGCCGCCAAAAAAATGATCCTCATCGATTAGCATTGTGAAGCCAATAAGGATCATGCTGATATACTTGCTGAGCATGGGCCAAAACAGTAGGATTGCAAAATCGCCAAGGATCATGCGGACATTCATCCTACTGCGGATCACCTAGACTTGCATTGATGTTCATTTCACTCCTAAAAACCTACTCAGAATTTGGGTCATTTTTTTAAAAAACAATCTCAGCATCCCATTCATAAAAACTTAACTTGTTATTTTTTAAGGGTTTTTGTATATTTGCGACCATGAAGCGCCGATCTCCCAATATTGCGTTCATTACTTTGCTTGTTTTGAGTGCTGTCATTTTTTGTTATCTTAATTTTTGTCCATTTGTGGCAGATCAAACTATTGAAGCCACAGAATATTTGATTGCCATGCCCCAGGAGTTGATGAAATATCCTGAGTTTGAGGGTTTGATCAAATTGGTAAAAGCTGTTGTTTCCTTTATCAAGCCTTAGTCAGATATTTTTCTAACATGGTGTACACGATATTCATAGGTAATCCCATGATATTGCTGTAAGACCCCCTGATCTCCTTTACTTTACAGAGACCTATCCAATCCTGGATGCCGTAAGCACCTGCTTTGTCATAAGGCTTGAATACATCAATATAATATTCAATTTCAGGTTTTGACATTGGCTCAAAAACTACTTCAGTCAACACTGACCTTATATCAAGATAGTCTGCTGACAGTAAACAGACTCCAGTAATAACCTCGTGTTTTTGGCCTTGCAATGAGTCTAAAATATAGATGGCATCAGATCGGTCGATCGGTTTGGTATATATCCTTTGATCCTTAAAGACCAGGCTGTCTGCGGCCAGAATCAACCGATCTTGTGTATGGTGCAGATCAAAAATTTTTTGGGCTTTTTTTTGAGCGAGATAAGCAGGCAAGTCTGTAATGGCGAGGTCTGCCGGAAAATTTTCTTCATCGATATCCGCCACCATTACATCAAATTCAAACCCAGCCTGAGCCAAGAGCTCTTTGCGCCTGGGAGATTGCGAAGCAAGAATAATCCTTTGAGTTTTCATCCAATTCATCTGCGAAAAATACTTAAACACATTGGTAATAAGATCATACCCACAGCCATTAAAATTTTTACCAAAGTAGAATATCTACCCATGTAGGAATGACTGCACTCTCCCAACAACTTATACAGCATAATGAGTAATGGCCCGAGGAGGCTTACAGTAATCAATAAGATACCGATCCAATTAAAGTCAAAGTAGAAGATGCCTGTCAATAGACTGATGATTGTAATTATGATAAGGGTGATGACCAATCGAAAAGTCTTTTTTGTACTCCAGATGATCGGAACCGTACGAGCACCGCCCGCTTTATCACCATCTATATCCTGGATGTCTTTGATCAACTCCCTGGTCAGGGTAAGAAAAAAAGCTACTACGCTGCAATAAAAAAATTGAGCACTGACTGTATTCTTTTGAATGACATTCAAACCAGAAGATTCTCCAAGAAAAGGTATCCATAGTACAAAACCGCAGAGAATGGCAATGCAAAGATTTCCTAAAAATGCTGTTTTTTTAAGTCTTGAAGAATAAAAGTATAACAGGATTACACTCAAAGGAAGTAAAAAAACATATTTCAATAGCTCTAATTGATAGGCAATCACGTAAGTAGCCAGCATGGCCAATGTATTGAGGATCCAATAAAGTTTCCAGGCCCACTTTAATGAAATCGAATTGCCCAAGATTTGGCGATCACCCTTATTGATCCTATCTATCTTTTCATCAAAAATGTCATTGATCACAAATCCCCCGCCCATCACTAAAGCAAAACTCAGTCCAACACCAAGTATGATCCAAAAATTCATCAGTGTAGGTTGATGAATCATAGACAAAGGCCTGGCGATCAGAAAATGCCAATGCCCCCAGATAGCCAGAGCAGACATTAAAAGATTGGGATACCTGATCAAACGAAAAAAACTGGCAGCTGTAAAAGCCATAGTGTGAATTTACCACCTGTTTTGTGCTTTGAGCACCATTTCAATCAGTTCTCTTACACAACCATGTCCGCCAGGCTTAGTAGCAAAATAATTTGCTATAGCTTTTACTTCTGCAACAGCATCAGCAGGGCAGGCACGCAATATAGCCTGATTCATGGCTACCATATCAAGGATGTCGTCGCCCATATAGGCGAGTTGGTTCTGAGTGATCGAGTTTGAATTCATCCACCAGGTGAGGACAGGGGCTTTATCGTTGATGCCTAAAAAAATGTCTCTTACTCCAAGATCTCTAAGTCTTTTTTCAACACCCTGTGATCGACCGCCGGAGATCACAGCTAATAAATAGCCTTCGTCTACAGCTTTGCGGATGGCATATCCATCACGAATATTGAATGTCCTAAGAAAATGGCCCTCATCAGTTAATAATAAATTGCCATCAGTCATTACACCATCTACATCAAATACAAAAGCTTTGATATGAATAAGACTATCCAGTGCTGACATAATAATGGTTAAAAATTATTATTGATTATCCCTCCATTCATACACCCATTTGGCTTGGATCTGTTCGAGGTGAGCCTCTGTACAGGCTTCTTTGGTACTCGCAAACTGGGGAATCTCCAATACCCACTCCATTAGTTCTGTGAAGCGTATACGATAGATTTTACTTTCATTAAAATCGTCACCAAATCTTTCGTATAGTTTCATGGCGATGTCTTCATGATCTTTCCAATGAATAGGGAGGTCTTCCAGGTTTTTAAATGACATGTCCTTGAATGGTTGAAAAATAAATAAATATTAATGTTCGTGACCGATGATGGCCGATTGATCTGGTATGGTGACTTCTACTACCGCATCTTCGTTTAAAAATATGCACTGGCAAGCCAGGCGTGATTCCAATTTGGGGTTTCTGGCCCGGTCGATAAAATCTTCCTCCTTATCAGAGATTTCTTCAATGAATTCGGCTCCTTTATCTACATATATATGACAGGTGCTGCATGCGCAAACCCCTCCACAATTATGATTGAGATGGATGTCGTGATCTTCTGTCAGTTCAAGGATGCTGTATCCTTTGGCTTGAGTCTCTACTTTGATAGGTTCTAGCTTAGGATTTTCAAAACGAAATAGTATGGTAGACATTGAGTGTGCAAAATTAAGTATCAAAAGCTAATAACCGTTAATTACACCATATAGTTTTGATCCTTGCCTAATATTTTTTGGATTATTAGTCAAAAACTTAGAAATTGACTGATCAATCACCATTATGGAAGAGACTTTAGCCCCTTCAACCGAACCCAACTTCAAATTCAAGGATTTAAAGATCTATAGCTCAACTGAATGGCTTGCAGATCAAAAATACAAATACAGACAAGTATTCGATCGGTATGAAACTACTTTCATTTATGTAGAACTTTCGTTTTACAATAAATATTTTGATACCCAGGCCTGGGAAGCCGCTATCAGGCTCAAATGTTTTGCACTGCACCATCCGAACCAGGAATTATGCAGCCTGGAATTTAAGCGGCAGGTCAGTAAATATGAATCTATAGTCCAGGTTCAGGAAGGTTGGGGCAATAAAAAGGATGGTGCATTTTGGAAAAAAGGTACTTATTATTGGGAGGCATGGATAGCCGAAGAACGCGTCGGCAGTAAATATTTTTACATTGAAGATGCGGGTGAGCCTATTACCTCTATTCAGAACCCATATTTTGATATCACCTCATTAAAATTTTATGAAGGCAATGAAGAAGATACCAGTGAAGATGATCGCATTTACTTAAAAAGTTTTTCAATTGCCGAAACCCGGATGATCCATCTGGAGCTGTACTTAATCAATAAAAATCGATCACATAACTGGCAATGCGAGTTGTTTTTCAGGTTTTTTAATGAAACAAGAGAGCTCAAAGCACAGGTAGTTAAACTGAAAAATGTCAAAAAAGAAGATGATGCGGTAGAATTTGCTGCTTCCTGTGGCATGCCCTCAAAAGGTACCTGGAAGCGTGGCAAGGTCTTTGTCGAAATCGTGTACCTGGATCACCTGATCGCTTCTGCTGCCATCGAATTTAAAGAAAATGCAGAGCCTGGTCTGGTCCCGGTGTTTCTGCCAAATCAACCGGTCCCGGGATTTTTGGTCGAATTGCCCCCACCAGAGCAAAGTCTCGATCAACTCCTGTCCAGGTTGGATGATTTGATTGGACTGGCAAAAATTAAAAAACAGGTCCATGATCACGCTCAATATCTTCAATTTGTTCAACTAAGGAAACAACATGGGTTTAAGGAAGAAGATGATATCAATATTCACTCCGTATTTATTGGCAATCCGGGCACAGGCAAAACGACCGTAGCCAATATGATGGGTAATCTTTATTACAAGATGGGGTTGCTGTCCAAAGGACATGTGCATGTGGTAGATAGGGTAGACCTGGTCGGAGAATATATCGGTCAGACTGCGCCTAAAGTAAGGGAGGCCATCGAAAAAGCCCGTGGTGGAGTATTGTTTATAGACGAAGCTTACGCCCTGGCACGATCCAATGATGACAGTAAGGATTTTGGCCGCGAAGTCCTCGAAATCCTCGTCAAAGAAATGTCCAACGGTGCCGGAGACCTGGCAGTAATTGTAGCAGGCTATCCCAAAGAGATGAAGTATTTTTTAGATTCAAATCCCGGACTCAAATCAAGATTCAAACTCTATTATGACTTCAAAGATTATGCACCTGAGGAGCTTGCCCAGATAGCTCTTTCAGCTTGCACCAAAAAGGAAGTAAAGTTAACTACTGAGGCGAATGTAAAAATCAATGATCTTATTCTGGAAGCATATAGGAACAGGGATCGCACGTTTGGCAATGCCCGATTTGTGTATGACCTGATCGAAAAATCAAAAATCAATTTAGGACTTAGGGTCATGCATGGAAAATTAAAGTCCTACGAAACCCTGGATGATCAAGTACTTTCAGAAATACTCCTGTCTGATGTTGAACATTTGTCTATTACAGAAAAAAACAAATCGACCATCATCCCTATCGATAAAAAATTGTTAGCAATCTCACTCCAGGAACTGGATGCACTTATTGGTATGGTCTCTATCAAAAAACAAATTCTCGAATTGGTTGATGTAGTTCAATATTATCATAAGATGGGAAAAGATGTGTTACAGCATTTTTATTTACACACCCTCCTGGTAGGTAATCCCGGTACCGGAAAAACCACCATCGCAAGGATTTTGTGCAAAATATATAAAGCACTCGGCATTCTCGAAAGAGGTCATATGGTAGAAACAGATCGCCAGGGATTGGTAGCTGGCTATGTAGGGCAATCAGCCCTCAAAACTACTGAAAAGTTAGATGAAGCTATGGGAGGTGTATTGTTTATCGATGAGGCTTATTCTTTGCTTTCTATGCGTTCTGCTGGTGCAGACTTTGGCCACGAGGTCATCCAAACCTTGCTCAAAAGGATGGAGGATCAACGGGGCAATTTCTTTGTCTTTGCAGCAGGATATCCAGACAATATGGATGATTTTATTAAGGCCAACCCAGGGCTTAGTTCCAGGTTTGACAAAACACTCAGGTTTGATGATTATGATCCAAAGGATTTGATGAAGATTGCCTTGAAAATGGTCGCTGACCACAATATGAAGCT
>OCTV010000215.1_pt1 | contig 23522 bp, 18 predicted proteins | sample 1539101 | NCBI WGS metagenome assembly OCTV01 (sample SAMEA3991422, study PRJEB22521) | metagenome | biome: anthropogenic terrestrial biome; feature: sewage plant; material: sludge | place: Sweden | collected 2012-09-26 | reverse complement strand
ACGGTATCGGAATGCAGTCACATCTTGACGTTAAATATCCAAGTGCTTCTGTTTACAAAACAGCACTTGAAAAATTCTTAAGCACAGGTCTTGAGGTTCAGGTAACTGAGCTTGATATTACATGCGGGGATGCAACATCACAGGCTAAATTATTTGCTGATGTATTCAAAATGTGTGTAGATCATGCAGATCAGATCAACGCAGTTACAGTATGGGGAACAAACGACAGCGTAAGCTGGAGACGTGAAAACAACCCGTTAATGTTCAGTGCTAACTACTCACCTAAGTCAGCTTACACTGAAGTTATGAAGGTTGCTGCAAATGCTGCACCTTCAGTAACTACACCAAAGGTTACAACTACAACTACCAAGACTACAACTGCTAAGGTAACTACCTCAAAGGTTACAACTACAACTACCAAGACTACAACTGCTAAGGTAACTACCTCAAAGGTAACTACAACAACTAAAAACATATCAAAAAATGTAAAAGGCGATGCAGATGCAAACGGAGTTGTTACAACATCAGACGTTGTAACTCTTATGCAATCAATTGTCGGTAAGACAACACTCTCAGCACAAGGAAAAACAAATGCTGATCTTGACGGAAATGGTAAATTATCAATTCTCGATGTTATAATGATTAAAAATATGCTTATCAATTAATAATAAAATGAGCTCCCGATGCAATATATATAATACTGCATCGGGAATTTTTAATATATACAAAGACGCCCGATGCGATTTATAGAAAAAATGCATCGGGTGATATTATACTATTAACAAGGCAATTTATAGATTCTGACGGAAATTTTATATATTATTCTTGGAATTAAACAATTGATTTTTATGGGTGTATCTGATATTATTAGAGTATATATATGAAAGAAGGAAAAAGCAGATGAAAAATTTTATCAAGCAATTTACAACACTGCTTCTCTGCGGAGCAATCACAGCCGGAATCACTACTCCCCTTTGTCATCCTGACAAGGTTTACTCCGAAGCTAATGCAAATAAAACAGACTACAACGAAGTAGATGCAAACTGGGCAAAGCTTTTGCAGCATACACTGTATTTTTATGATGCAAATATGTGCGGTACCGGAGTTGATGACAATAATCTGCTGCAATGGAGAGGAAATTGTCATACATATGATTCACAAGTCCAGCTAAACACAGAATGTACTAATCTTTCTGCCGGATTCATTGAAAAAAACCGTGATATTCTTGATCCTGACGGAGATGGATGTGTTGACGTATCAGGTGGATTTCACGATGCCGGAGACCATGTTAAATTCGGACTTCCGGAAGCATACGCAGCTTCTATAGTGTCATGGGGTTATTATGAATTCAGAGAATCCTATAAAAAAACAGGGCAGGCCGAACATGCTGAAACAATATGCAGATATTTTGCTGATTATTTTATGCGTAGTACATTTCGTGACAAAAATGGAGACGTTATCGCGTTCTGCTATCAGGTAGGTGACGGTGATATTGACCATAAATACTGGCAGTCTCCTGAAATTGATGCTATGAGCAGACCTGCATATTTTGCAACATCTGAAATACCTACTACGGATGATGTTTCACAAAGTGCCGCAGCTCTTGCGATCAATTATTACAACTTCATTGATACTGATCCCGAATATGCGGAAAAATGCCTCGACTATGCCAAAGCATTATACAGCTTCGCAGAAAAAAATAAAAAAGCTGTCGGTGACAGTGCTGACGGACCGAAAAGCTACTACACCTCAAGTAAATGGGAGGATGATTACTGCTTTGCAGCATGCTGGCTATATCTTATCACAAAGGACCACAAATATCTTGAAAGTAGTCTCTGCTATGTAGATTACTATGCACCTCCAGGATACGTTTTATGCTGGAATGATATGTGGAACGGCGTATCTATTCTTCTCGGACGTATTCAGGATGAATATCCTGATGTTAGCGAGGAATGTAAAAAAGCCATAGGAAGAGGTCCTTACGAGGTTCTTGACTTCTGGTACATGGAGGCAAAGGCACTTAATGGCTATATGACTTCCGAGATAGGAACGGAAACACCTGCAGGATATTTCTGGCTCAATACATGGGGTTCTGCACGTTACAATACAGCTGCACAATTCTGTGCACTTGTATATGATAAATACAACAAAGGCGTTGACCACTTCAATAAAGACAACGAAGACTATACCTTCTCAAACTGGGCACTCGGACAAATGGAATATCTCATAGGAGATAACCCTATGGATCGCTGCTATGTTGTAGGATTCAGTGATAAATCAGCACAATATCCTCATCACAGAGCTTCATCAGGACTTACAAAATGTGAAGATACCTCTAAACAGAAGCATGTGCTTTACGGCGCACTTGTAGGCGGTCCTGACGCAAAAGATCTTCACAACGACATCACTAAAGACTGGATTTATAATGAGGTTACTATCGACTATAACGCGGCTATTGTAGGTGCTGCTGCCGGATTATATCACTTCTTTGGTGACGACAGCATGAAGCCTGATGAAAATTTTCCTCCGGAAGAAGCTGAAGATGAAACTGATATTTTTTCAGGAGATAATTTCTGGGTTTCAGGATATTGCTCGGATGCACCTGAATCAACAGGAGCAGGCGCAACAAAGCTTACATTTTTCGTAAATACGGATTCACTTACACCACAAACAAATATTTCAATAAGATATTATTTCAGCATAAAAGAATTTGAAAATCCGGGAGGAATACCAAGTTCATTTGTAATGCAGAAAACATATGATCAGGTTCAGACTGAAGTAAGCGGGTGTGAAGCTGTGCTATCAGGACCTGTACAATATAAGGATGATATTTACTACACCGAAATATCATGGCCTGATTATGCAATTGCAAACTCCAACAAAAAATATCAGCTTATCCTGGGAATGTATTACGGTGATAACTGGGATCCGTCAAATGACTGGAGTCATCAGGACATGGCCAATATTGGAAAAGGCTATGATGATATAGTAGGCGGAACAGAACTTGCAAAAAAATGTGATTATATCTGCGTATACGCTGACGGAAAACTTATAGGAGGAACAGAGCCTGACGGAACAAAACCGGCTAAAGTCTACACTGTAAAACAATTAATGAGACTTATCAAGGCACTTACCGGACAAAAACCGTTTACTGACGAAGCCATGGAAAAACAATTTGATTTTAATAACGATGATGTTGTAAACTGTGTTGATCTTATTGTTCTTAAAGGACTTGTACTCGGAGAATAAAATCCAGACTTTTTGGGACAACTGTTTTTTGAATACTTAGCTGCTATCTGAACGATGATATAGTAAAATTCATTTGCATTTTAATCTTCATAATTAATAAAGCTTTCCGGTTTTCCTGCACATTGAGTGCATTAAAACCGGAAAGCTTATTTTATTTATTGATTTGTATTATTTATTTTCAAGCAGCATCATGCAAAAATCCTTAAGCTGACCGGCAGTTACAATTGCCGGAGAGGAATTATGATACGGATGAGCTGAATATAAGCTTAATACCGAATCTGGATATATTTCTGTAAAGAATAAATTTGTTGATTTTTTGTCTATTACTGAAAATGAATCAAATCCACACTGCATTCCTTCACCGGAACATTTTACGTATGCTTCTTTTCTGGTCCATACCTTACAGAAACTTTCATATGGATTTTCGGAGCTATGTATATATGTGCTTTCAGCTTCAGTAAAAAAATGATCTGCTATTTCAAGATTTGATTCCTTTATAAATTCTGCATCAACACCTACCGGTTCTGAACTGAATGCAGCTGCTACAAGACCTCTTCCCTTTCTGAATGTGTGTGAAACTGAAAATTCCTTTCCAATTTCATTTCTGAAAAAAGGTTTTCCAAATTCACCACACATAATTTCAGGAAGTACGAGATCTCCGTATCTGATATAGTACGAATAATGTATCATTAACCCGGCAAACATGCTCAAAAGCTTATCCTTATCAAATTTATACCTTGCTATCCTTTTTTGTCTTTCCTCAGGCAGAAGTTCAGTTACTCTTTTTTCAAAAAAAAATTCCGGAAGCTGTTCCTGATCATACGAAAAAATATAAATATCTATGTTATTCATTACTTACGATTCCTTTTAATATGTACTATAGTAAGATAATTAAATCTATATAATTTTCAGTTCATCATCCTTAAGCAGAGAATACATACAATAGTCAAATACCATTCCGTTTTTGAATACCCCGTTTCTCATTATTCCTTCAAAATCAAACCCCGCTTTTTCTAGAGCACGTCTTGAACCAATATTATATGCAAACGGTTCTGCGTAAATACGAATAATATCATACCTTTGAAATACATCAGAACATATCCTGATTATTGCCTGACTCATTATTCCCTTATTCCAGAAATCTTCCGCAAGCCAATAGCCGACTTCCCCGCTTTTGCTGTAAACATCACTGCCGAAAAAGATTCCTATACTTCCGACTACCCTGTCATTGACAACAATAGCACGGCATACCTGACGTGTTTCATCGTTTGATACGCATGACGATACATACTTCTCTGCATCACTGACTGTATAAGGATGAGGAAATACATCACGCAGATTACAGGCTATCTTTTCGTTATTGGCATAATAGGCAACATCCATTATATCCTCAATTTTCCATTTGCGCAACCTAAATTCCATAGTTATTTCCTCACAATCTTTTTTTATTATTTTTATTAAACGTCTGAGTATCTGACTTATTATGTGACTATAGCTATTGAAATGTATAGCTCACTTTGATTATAACATTTTTTTCTCCGCAGTGCAATAAAATTAATATTATTGTCAGAGAAATAAGCGTAAGGTATTGCATCTGAAAACGCTTATCCTTCATACTGCATTTTTTATATTATTATATAAAGTTAATATTTTACTATATGGGTGAATAGTAACTTTCTATAATAATTTTTAATCATTTTGTTGTGAATTAATTGACAACGCATAGTATACAGTGGTAAAATAGAAAGTAGTAATATTTTTTACACAGTGAAATATTTTACCGCAGAAAAATATTTCAGCGAAAACTTTTTATTTTGCAGCTGCGGAGAAATGGAGTAAATTAATGGGATTCACATTAACCGAAAAAATTCTTAATAATCACATTGTTGAAGGTAAAATGATCAAAGGCACCGAAATAGGCATAAGAATTGACCAGACTCTCACTCAGGACGCAACAGGTACTATGGCATATCTGGAATTTGAAGCAATGGGTGTTCCAAGAGTAAAAACAGAGCGTTCTGTTGCATATATCGACCACAATACACTTCAGAGCGGATTTGAAAATGCTGACGATCACAGATTTATAGGAAGCGTTGCAAAGAAGCATGGTATATATTTCTCAAGACCGGGCAATGGCATATGTCATCAGGTTCATCTTGAAAGATTCGGTGTACCAGGAAAAACACTTATAGGTTCTGACAGTCATACACCTACAGGCGGCGGTATCGGAATGATAGCTATCGGTGCAGGCGGACTTGACGTAGCTGTTGCAATGGGCGGCGGTGCTTACTATATCACATGTCCTAAGGTCGTAAAGGTTGAACTTACAGGAAAGCTTCGTCCATGGGTAGCTGCAAAGGATGTTATTCTTGAAGTATTAAGAACAATGTCAGTCAAGGGCGGCGTAGGAAAGGTTATCGAATACAGCGGCGACGGCGTAAAGACATTATCAGTTCCTGAAAGAGCAACTATTACAAACATGGGCGCTGAGCTTGGTGCTACAACATCAATTTTCCCTTCAGACGAAGTAACAAAGCAGTTTCTTAAAGCTCAGGGACGTGAAGAAGTATGGACTTCTCTTGAAGCAGACGAAGATGCTGAGTACGATGAAGTTCTCTCAATTGACTTAAGCAAGCTTGTTCCTCTTGCAGCATGTCCTCATATGCCTGATAACGTTAAGTCTGTTGAAGAAATCGGAAACATAAAAATTGATCAGGTTTGTATCGGTTCATGTACAAATTCATCACTTCTTGATATGATGAAGGTAGCTCATATACTTAAGGGAAAAACAGTTCATCCTGACGTTTCACTTTCAATTGCTCCGGGTTCAAAGCAGGTTCTTAATATGCTTGCACAGAACGGACTTCTCTCAGAAATGATTGACGCCGGTGCAAGAATTCTTGAAAGTGCATGCGGTCCATGTATCGGTATGGGACAATCCCCTAACTCAAAGGGTATTTCACTCCGTACATTTAACAGAAACTTTGAAGGACGTTCAGGAACAAAGGACGGACAGATTTATCTTGTTTCACCTGAGATGGCTGCTATTTCCGCGATTACAGGCGTTCTTACAGATCCTAGAGATATAGGACCTATGCCTGAATTCAAGCTTCCTGAAGAGTTTATTATAAACGACAATATGATAGCTGCCCCTGTTGATGAAAAGGATATGGACAGCGTAGAAATATTAAGAGGACCTAATATCAAACCTTTCCCTGCAACAGCTCCTCTTGCTGACAGCATTGATGCAAAATGTTCACTCAAGGTAGAAGATAATATCACTACAGATCATATCATGCCTGCTGGTGCTAAGATTCTCCCACTTCGTTCAAATATTCCGGCTATTTCAAAGTTCTGCTTTACAGTATGTGATGAAGCATTTCCTGAAAGAGCTCTCGAGTTTGGAAAGAGCATAATTGTCGGTGGTTCAAACTACGGACAAGGTTCTTCAAGAGAACATGCTGCCCTTGCACCTCTCTATCTTGGAATTAAAGCAGTTCTTGTAAAATCTTTTGCAAGAATTCACAGAGCAAATCTTATCAATGCCGGTATCCTCCCTCTTACATTTGTAAATGAAGCAGATTATGACCTTATTTCTCTTGGTGATGAGCTTGTAATTGCTGATGTAAGAAATCTTATCAAAAACGGCGAAACAAAGCTTATAGTAAAGAACAAGACAACAGGCAAGGATATTCCTGTTCTGTGCGAATTAAGCGGACGTGCCAAGGATATAATTCTTTCAGGCGGACTTCTTGATTACACAAGAGAATCATTATCATAACCCTTTACGGAAATTTAAATCCCTGCCCGACTCCGCTTAAAGCGGAATAACAATAACTTTTTACCGGAGGTTTAGCAATGGCTGATAAAATTAAAATGACTACTCCGCTCGTTGAAATGGACGGAGACGAAATGACCAGAATTCTCTGGAAATGGATAAAGGATATTCTCATTCTCCCTTATGTAGACCTTAAAACAGAATATTACGACCTAGGACTTATTCACCGTAATGAAACAGACGACAAGGTTACTATAGACAGTGCCGAGGCTACAAAAAAATACGGTGTTGCAGTAAAATGTGCAACAATAACTCCTAACGCTGCAAGAATGCCTGAATACAACCTTAAGGAAATGTGGAAATCCCCTAACGGTACAATCCGAGCAATACTTGACGGAACTGTTTTCAGAACACCTATTCTTGTAAAGGGAATCACACCATATATTCCGACATGGACAAAGCCTATCACTATTGCCCGTCATGCATACGGTGATGTTTATAAAAACTCTGAAATGCAGGTAAAAGGCAGTGGAAAAGCAGAGCTTGTTGTAACCGACAAAGACGGAAATGAAACAAGACAGCTCATCCACAACTTTAACAGTGATGGAATAATTCAGGGACTTCACAACATTGACAACAGTATTGAAGGTTTTGCAAGAGCATGTTTAAGCTACGGTCTTGATGTTAAACAGGATGTATGGTTTGCTACAAAGGATACTATCTCAAAGAAATATGACCATCGCTTCAAAGATATTTTTCAGGAAATATATGATAATGAATACAAAGCAAAATACGAAGCAGCAGGCATAACATACTTTTATACACTTATCGACGATGCTGTAGCTCGTGTTATCCGTTCAAACGGCGGATATATCTGGGCATGTAAAAACTATGACGGTGACGTTATGTCAGACATGGTTTCAACTGCATATGGAAGTCTTGCAATGATGACATCTGTTCTTGTTTCTCCTGACGGAATTTATGAATATGAAGCAGCTCACGGAACAGTTCAGAGACATTATTATAAGCATCTCAAGGGTGAAGTAACATCTACAAACTCTGTTGCAACAATATTTGCATGGAGCGGAGCACTCAGAAAAAGAGGAGAGCTTGACAATATCCCTGAGCTTTTAAGCTTTGCCGACCGTCTTGAAAAAGCTACTATTCAGACAATAGAAGACGGCGTAATGACAGGTGATCTGTATATGATCTCAATTCTTGAAAACAAACAAAAGGTTGATTCTGAAGAATTCCTTCATGAAATAAACAAAAGACTTGAAAAAATGTGATTTTATATTAAACTATGTTATTCTGCTTTTTTATCGGGCAGATATATACCTGCCCGAAAATATTAATTTAGAAAGGTGGTATCTCAAATGGCAAAAGAGACTATATCAAACCTTGTAATCAGACGACTTCCCCGATACTACAGATTTCTCGGTGATCTCGACGCAATTGGAATTACAAAAATATCTTCTAAAGAACTATCAGAAAGAATGGGACTGACAGCATCGCAGATTCGTCAGGATCTCAACTGTTTCGGAGGTTTCGGACAGCAGGGCTACGGCTATAATATCCGTGATCTGCAGTACGAAATAGGAAAAATTCTGGGGTTAAATGTAAAAAGCAAAGCCATTCTGATTGGTGCCGGAAACCTTGGAAAAGCAATTGCTTCACATATTGATTTTGATAAAATGGGATTTGAACTTACGGGTATATTCGACAATGAAAAATCACTCATTGGCTCACAGATAACCGGTGTACTGGTATCAGACATTGAGCAACTTGATACATTCTGCAAGGACAAAAAGCCTGAAATCGCAATATTGTGTATTCCAAAGGAAGCCGCAGATCTTCTTTCAGAAAAGCTTATAGACCTTGGCATTACAGCATTCTGGAATTTCAGTCATTATGATTTCAGATTGAGCAATCAGAATGTTATTGTTGAAAATGTACATCTCGGTGACAGCCTTATGGTTCTTTCATACGGTCTTAGATCACGTAACGATAATTTATAAATATGCAGAAACCATCCGCGGAAATTTAATTCCGTCGGATGGTTTTTTGTTTTAATCTATGAAATTTATTCTCTAAAGCAGCCATATAATTGCTTTCTTTGAATTACTTATTATTTTTGCAAGGCATGCCGCTCCGCAGTCTGTCATATCGTGTCGTTTTATACAGTAGTATTTCATTTTTTCACTTCCTATTTTTTATTGAAATACTTCTCCTTGATTATCTTCCTCATTGTATCCACAAACCATATTGTAACTACAAAAATCGGTGATGCAATAACAAGAGCTAATATATATTCGTTTTTTTCAGAAATATCAGAAAAATAATCTATAACAGAACCTACTGATAATACAGTTGTATATACAAATGCAAGCATGAATGCGGAGTCTGCAATTTTTTTTGCTCTCTCCGCGTTTTCTTTATCTGAACGATCTTCATACATTTTCACTATCATCTTCATTATCATCATCATTGCAGGAAAGAAAAATGCAAAGCATACCAATGCTGCTTGTGACAGCAAAATTCCAAATATTATACATATCAATGAAAGTAAACTAAATATTTTATACCTGAGTTTTATTCTTCCGCGCATATTATTACCTGCTCTTAAATTTTATTTTATTGTCCTGTTTTATTTTATCTGTCGTATTATTGCTCTGCAAGAAGATATACAGTATCAGGTGTAACCATGTACTCTCCGTATTTAACCTTGAAGTCCATTATATTTTCAAATTTTACAGTTACCTCTGTATTTTCTTTGAGTTCCTCAACGATATCTGATGTATCAAGCAGTACACCTGTTATGCTGTCTTCGTTTACAGCCTGAACTTTTACATACATTACTTCATACTCATAGTCATATTCGTCCTGAAGCTCGTCACTAAGTTCAAATTCAGCCATAACCAATGCATTTCCACTTTGCTCAAAGCCTTTGGCGATCCATCCTGCACGTTCCTTCGCAAGAGCCGCAGTTATATATTCTTCCCTGCCTGATGAATGTATATAAAGTTCATCGGCATACTTTCCCATGAGAAGTTCCATGTCAGGTGATTTATCAATAAGGTCAGATATAATATCCTTATCAATTACAATATCGGATTTAAGCGGTACAACACCCATAACAGATTCTGTAGATTCAACAGTTGCGTGAGAAGGAAGCTGAAAGCTTACATTTTGCTGTACTTTGAGTTCTGTCTTATATAAATTCATATAATAATCTGACTTGTTTCTCGCATCAAAAAGCTCTGCAAGTTTTCTGCATTCGTTTTCAAAATATTCTGCTAATTCTTTAATCTTATACATATTTTCACGGTCATACAGTTTAAATTTTTTAGGCATTTTCAGATGCAGCTCTTCAACATCAGTTCTCATTTCAATGGAACTGAAAACATGATATGCACCGAGATAAAAATGAAAATGAGCACGCGGATTATTTGTATCAAGTGCCACAGGATAATTTTCTTCAAACATCTTTATTCCGTCATACGGCTGTGTCTGAGAATAATAAGACAGCAGTATTCCTCTCTGCAAAAGATATGCTATGTTACCTTTTATCATAGGAACAAGAAGCCTTACATAATGTTCTGCTTCTGAATAAACTCCGTTATACATATAGAATGAAATAAGCTTTGCATATGTCATCTCAGGTATTTCACCGCAGCTTTTGTCACCTCTGAGGATAGGCGCAGCTATCTCCAGAGCCTTTTCATGTGTACCGAATTCCAATTCAAATTCTACATCTGTATTCATTTCACATGCATCACAGTCACCCAGAACGTCATGCTTACATTCCTTATAAAGCTTAAAGCTTTCCTCTGCCTTCTTTCTGTCGCATTTTGAATAGAAGGTAATGTATTTCATGTAATATGTACGAAGGCTGTAACCATATTTTATACATCTCTCCTTGTATTCATCAAAATATTTATCTACCTGTTCAAGCGAGATCTGATAATAGTCATATACATTTTCAATAATATATTTAAATGCCCTCATAAAGTCAAGCTGATGACAGGCCTGAAATTCCGGATGTGCGTCAAACAAAGCCATATATTCCGGAAACATTAATACCGCCTTGTAGTTATCATCGTGGAATATTGCCTCGCTTATATATGAATACATAAATTCAAGTTCGTTATCAGCATCCTTTTCCATATTTGCTGCATTGATCGCTTCTTTATATACTTTAAGTCTCGGGGCACCTCGTTCAAGCATATAGCACTGCTCAATATATTTCTGGGCATTTATCATATTCCTGCACTCCATTCAAGTAACATCATAAGATTGTCGTTAAGTAATTTCAGTTCTCCCTTTCGCATTGGAAAATTTCCGGCAAGCAGTGACTGAACATATAGTATTTCAATATAGCATTTTATCTTTTTCTCGTCATCAGCAGTAATAAGCTTCTGTATAAGCTCATTATCCATATTAAGATACAGCTTGGCAGATGCGTCTGTCCTGTGCTGCTCGGCAAATACATCAAGCATCTGTGAAAACAGTTCGTTTGATACTTCTTTTGAGTGATTTATATCTCTTAAAAAATCAGCGTCTTCATTTACAGCAAACAGCGACGGAAGCTGTGAAGGCTGAAAATGCCTGATATCTATCTGACAATCATATTCATCCATTATTTCATTTGCCGTATCTATAAATCGCTGCACACTTGTTCTTTCTTTTTCGGTAACATCAGAAAGCAGTTCATCTATACACTCCATATGTATCATTGAAATATCCATGTACGAATTTATTACTGCCATTTTTTCAATTAATGCCTGTTCATATACGTATCCGGCATTTACAAGAAGTTCATCCTGCGCCATGTAAACAGCTGACATCTGTCTGAATGTATCGACTACATTTGTATAAACTATACTTCCCTTATAATCAGCAATCTGTTTTCCTGTCATTTCACCTGACGATGTTTCAAATGTCAGATACGGTATAAATGTTTTGAAAAGCTCGTCATTTTCAGTGGCAATAGATTTTATCGCCAGACTGTGCACAGAAATTATCTTTCCGAGGAGTCTTTTATTATTACATTCAAGCTGCTGAAGATAATCGGAAATACATTCTGAAAGCTCCTGTCTTGCACATTCAAGTGCATCATCCTCATAAAAATCCTCTCTTGAAGCAGTAGGACGAAGTCCCTTTGTATTAATAAAGCACCTGAGAAAAAAAGACCATTCCGGCAAAAGCTTGTCCCCGTTTTCAGTAAGAAATTTATGAATTTCATCCTCTGTAAGCCCGGTTCCAGTATCATTAAATACAATGCTCTTTCCGTTATCAACAGAAAGAGTGATTTTTCCATTCTTATAATCAGAATTATTTTTTGCCGCAGCAGAAATTGCATCAGAACCGTTCTGCAGCAGCTCACGCACAAATACATCCGGCGAACTATAAAGATGATTTGAGAGCAGATCTATCATTCCTCCCAGATTTACTTTAAACACAAAATCCTCAGCCAAAATAAAACATCCTTCCTTATTAATACCCGAAGGTTCAGGGCGACCGGAATGCCCTGATCGCTCCGCTGAGCGAAATCCCCCTCACCCTTTGCAACTATTTATTATCTCCTCGCATCTTTTTACGTTTACGAAATTCTGCTTTGAAGAATCGATTCTGTAAAGTTTTTTATACGCTTCAACTCTGCCATTATAAAAATCCTCTTCGTCTGCAAGATACCTTCTGCAAACCTCACTGTAATTTGGTGCAGACTGCATTCCTTCACGACTTATACATCTTAGCAGACGTTCTTTTTCATCAAGCTCAAGATAAATAATTATTATCCTCTCGTCATCATAATAATCATAAAGCTTATCCACCACATCAGGAGTTCCTATCATAATATAATCACAGCTCTGTGACAAATCAATCGAGCAAGTGAAATAATTCCAGTCACCGTTTGCCGTATGATATGTGCGTCTTTCTATTACCTTGCCCTCAACTTCAAGTTTATGAAGAACTTTTTCATCAACAAAATTATATTCCTTGCCTTCTGTTTCGTTTACCCTTTTCGGACGTGTTGTATATGTAACGACCGGCTTAAGTCCAGGAATATTTTTTTTCATCAGTTCATTAAAAACTGTATCCTTCCCGGCACCACTCTTTCCTATTAAACAAAATATATTTCCCATTATGACCAAACTCCTATTTTACGATACACATTCCACAGACACATGGAACTTCGGGTAACTATACTTAAAGTTTCCCGCCCATTTTAAAATACTGCATCATTTCATTAGTAATACTTACTCTGTAATCAATATCCCACAGTTCATCTCTTCTGAACCATTTTCCCTCAGCAAGCTCATTTGTATCAAGCTTTATTTCAGGTGAACCGTCAAGCTCTGCAAAAAAACCTACCAGAAGCCCTCCTGTAAGCCCCCACGGTTGATTTTTATAATATTTTATATTCTTTACTTTAAGGCCTACTTCCTCCATTACCTCACGCTTTACAGTTTCCTCAAGAGTCTCCCCTATTTCTGTAAATCCTGCAACAAGAGAATATTTCTTATACGCCCTGTTTGCATATTTTGTCATAAGTATCCTGTCACCATCTGTAATAGCTACTATAATGGCCGGTGAGATTTTAGGATAGATCATATTGTGACATGCAGGACAATACATCATTCTCTCCTTTGCATCATGGCAAAGACTGTGTCCGCACTTTCCGCAGAATTTATTAGCATTATACCAGTTAACAAGGTGATGTGCTGTCATAGCCGCAAAGGCTTCGTCCTTAGGAGAAGCTGTACGGATGGTATTTATATTTTCATAAGAAAATCCGTCAGGAACCTCATCAATAACATCAGAATAAAAAAACTCTCTGTCATCAATTCTGAAAAGATAAGTGTATTTTTTATTTTTATCTCCCAATTCTCTGTACTGTGGAAATCTTATAACTCCGTTAAAATTGTTTACTAATATATTCTGCCCGTCTGAATAAATAACAAAGCTGTTATCACTTATCTTTTTCTGATAAAATTCATTGTGCAGCTCCATAGGATATATATCCTGTATCACTTAAATCGCCTCTTCTTTTTTATAATTCAACATTTATCATTTTTCCTAATTTCAATGAATATATTACTGTTTCCTTTACTTTTTTTTCTTCAATTCTCCTTAATGCCGACCTGTATATTGCAAGCTGGAGTGAATATTTTTCTGCAAGAATACTTAAATCTGAAACATTGTCTGTCTTGTAATCAACCAGTACAAGTCCGTCATCTTCCTGAAAATACATATCAATTATACCCTGGATCATGCCATTTGTATTATTATATTTTGCAAATTCCTCATCAGTAATTTCAATATCACTGATTCTCATAAGAAATTTTCTTTCTCTTATAATATTCCCCGATCTGAGTGCACGTTTAAAAAGTTCTGAACCTATAAATCTTTTAATCAGATTTATGTCGGCGGCATACTTCTGATGCTCTGTAATAAATCCATGACGAACAATATTATCTATTTCTGCGGATGTATCAGAATAAAGTCTTTGAAAATCCGCATGCTGCAGTATACTGTGAATAACAGTTCCCTTTTCACTCCCTGTAAGCCTTCCGCCTTCCTGCATAAATGACGGCCTTTTAAGAACTATGTCAGATCTGCTGTCACTTTTTGAAATTTCAGAAACTGATACCTTTGCCTGAAGAATAGAAAGTGAATAATCATATTTAAAGTCAAATTTTTCTGTAATCTCACTTACAAGTTCGTTATTTACTGCTGCTTTCTCAATACAATTATTTTTGTCTTCACTTATCGTATTTTCTTCTGAAAGGCTTTCCGCTTCAATGCTTTCAAATTTTATATTAAAATTATCACTCTGAGTATAGAACATATCATATTCACTCAGCTCACGAAGTTTTTTAGCATCCTTATGAGTAATCAAAGCCATAAGAAGCCAGTCACTCATGGACTTTGCCTCACAAGCAAGCCGTGGAGTTATTCCACTGTACTGATGGATACCCACTGCATACTCTGCAAGCTTGTTTTTCTGAGATTTACCTATTTTCAAAGTAATAAAAAGCTTTTCCTTTGCTCTGGTAAGTGCAACATAGAGAAGTCTTAATTCTTCACTAAGAGAATCTGACATGTTCATTTTGTTTATTACATTGAACGGAAGTGTAGGGTACCTTTGAAATTCACGCCTGTTCTGCAGTCTGAAGCCTATTCCGCTTTCAAAATTAAGCTGAATATTTTTTCTGCTGTCTGCAACATTAAAAAGAGAATGTGTCTGACACAGAAATACAAAAGGGAATTCCAGTCCCTTTGATTTATGAATTGTTTTTATCATTACAACATCCTCTGAAGTTGAAACTGTCTGACCCTGACGGAAATCACCGTTTACCTTTACCATTTTATCTATATATCTTAAAAATCCGCTCAGACCTTCATTAGAAGATTCCTGATACATTTTTGCATACTCAAGAAGAACACGCAGGTTGGCTCTTTTTTTATCACAGTCACTGTAAATCTGTATTACGGAAATAAAATCAGTTCTGTCATATATTTTTCTGATAAGTCCGACAAGGTCAAGAGTTGCTGACTGCATCCTTAGTTCAGAAATTGTATTGTACACATTTCTTGTTTTCAGAAGAATATCTCCTGAAAGAATGGGTTCCTGTCCTTCAATGCTTTCTATTCCCGTACATACTGCATCATAAATATGTCCGCTTCTGTTAATAAGCCTGAGCTCTGCAAATTCATCATCTGTAAACATGAACATAGGTGAAAGCATTACTGCTGCAAATGACGTATCAATAAGCGGATTGTCAGTTATACGCAAAAGATTTATAAGTACTGAAATTTCTCTTGATTTAAGATATCCGGCCGTTTCTTCACTGTATGCACAAATCCCACACTTTGCAAGCTCCTGAATATACTCATCTGCATCACTTTTTCGTCTCAAAAGAATACAGAAGTCTCTTTTTACACAATCTCTTGTACTTATACCGTCCTTGTTATCTACCTGTGCCTTGTTTCTAAGCATATCGTATATTTTTTTTGCAGTGTACTTTGCAGAACATGAATTTTTTTCATTATCATCCTGCACTATAAGGGCAACTTCCGTATTACGATCTCTTTGTGTAAAGTCTGCTCCCTTAACAAGTTCCTCTTCAGAATTATATACAATTTCGCCCACTTCACGGCTCATAATACTGCGAAAAATAAAATTGACAAAGCTTATTACTGATTCTGAACTTCTGAAATTCTTATTAAGCTTTATGTATGAATTTTCTGGAGTATCATCACCGTTATATTGTACAGATGCATTCATTGTATTTATAAAATTTTTAGGGTTGGCAAGTCTGAATCTGTATATCGACTGCTTTACGTCACCTACAACGAACATATTGTCACCTGATTTTGTAGCATCTCCGCCATGGGAAAGAAGCTTGAATATCAGATCCTGGTTATTATTGGTGTCCTGAAATTCGTCTATCATTATTATTTTATAATATTCCGAAAGCCCATGTGCAAGAGAAGATTTTACTATATTTCCGTCCTGGTCAATTGATGAAAGCAGCTTTACAGTAAGAGCTTCCGCATCATTAAAGCTTATGCAGCTCTTATCAACTTTTATCTTCCACAGATTACTTTCAAGCTTTGAGATCATTTCAATCAGAATTGAAAGAACCTCGAAGTGCGTTGCAAAATCCTCTTCGGAATACTCAACAAGATCCATTCCTGCTGTTATTTCGTCCTTTAAAATGCTCTTATATTCATCTCTGAGAATTTTTATTCTTTCCTTGATATCCGGATCTGCATTTTTACCCATTACGAGTCTTGCAAACTCAGGAGCATTGTACATCTCAGCTTTTTCCCTGAGTGAGTATTTGTCTGATGAAAACATTTCAATATATCTGGTTATTGTAAAATATTCGTTATCAAGAATATCTATACATTTATCAAGTCCTGTATCTCCAATAAGCCCGACACATTCTGCTGAAAATGCCTCTGCCTTTTTAAGCTGACCAAGTATTGACTGCATATATTTACTGCAAAAATCATCATAAAGACTTCCGTCAGGTGAATAACTGTCCTTTACATGTTCAAGCCATCTCTGTCCATAAGGAATTGCAGAAATGAACTGATAAATATCTGAAATAAGATCCTCTATTGTATTATCATCCTTGTAGCAGAACTGTTCATAGAGCTTTTCCGTCTTCTGAATATCTTTCTGATAATATTCTGTTACAAGATCTGATATTGCCTTTGAAACAATAAGCTGTGTTTCTGTTTCATCCATAATTCTGAAGCTTCCGGAAAGCTCAAGCTCCTGGATATTATCCCTTATAAGTTCGAAACAGAAAGAATGTATTGTTGATATTTTAGCACTCTGCAACAGGAGCTGCTGCTGGTTGAGCCAGTGGTTCTCAGGTTCTTTTTCTATAAGCTCTGCCAACGCTGCGGTAAGTCTCTGCTTCATTTCAGCTGCTGCATCCTTTGTAAATGTCACAACTATCATTCTGTCAGCAGGTATCTTGTTTTCCCTGTCTGAAAGCTGACGTATAAGACGTTCGACAAGTACAGATGTTTTTCCGCTTCCTGCTGCTGCAGATACTATTATTGATCTGCCTCTTGCATTTATCGCATCTGTCTGTTCCTTTGTCCATCCCATCCTGTTCCTTCACTCTCCCTTTGGCTATAAATTATCATATTGCAATTGTATAAAGTATACCATATCTCATAAAGTAAATCAACATTATTTCAATGTTACACATCCAATACCGAAGGTGATATAATCCCCTTAAAGTTGCCGCTGCCCAAGAAGGATAATCAAATTCAAGATGATTTTCCCTTCATGTAATAGCTGGAATATATAATACAGTTTGTGTTGACTCACCGTCATATGATTTGACTTATCGGCAACATATATGATATAATGAAAAAATTTTAAATTTTTTTTGAAAATCACTTCGACTTTTTCAAAAAAATGGTACTAATAAGTGAAGGGGGTAAAACATAGAGCCCCTGAGAGGAGGAATCCCCGATGGATAACGGTGAAAGTAGCTACCGCCGTTTTCTTGCGGGCGACAATGAGGGACTGCATGAGATCGTTTGTGCCTATCGTGCAGGATTGATACTTTACTTGAATAGCTTTGTGCAGAATGTTCACACAGCTGAGGAGCTGACTGAGGGCACCTTTTGGGAAATAATTGTCAAGTGTCCAAAATTCTCAGGAAAAAGCTCATTCAAAACCTGGCTCTATGCAATCGGGCGTAATATTACTACGAAACACCTCCGAAAGCACACAAAGCTCAGCGTCGTTCCGCTGGAATCACAGGAATACCTTGCTGGCGAAGAAAATATTGAAAGCAATTACATAAAGACTGAACAGAAGCGTATGGTGCATCAGGTATTCCATCGACTGAAACTTGAATATCGGCAAGTACTGTATCTCAGCTATTTTGAAGGATTCAGCAATTCAGAAGCAGCCTTGATTATGAAAAAATCAGACAGGCAGATAAAGGATCTGCTGTATAACGCCAAAAAAGCGCTGAAATCCGAACTGGAAAGGAGTGGCTTTGAGTATGAAGAATGACGATGAGATGTATCAAAGCTTACTTTCCAGATATAACGACTATCAGGAGAAGAGAAAAAAGCGTATTCGCACGATTCGGCGTACTGTACCTGTTTTAGCCAGTTTTTGCTTTGTCGTAGTGCTTGGATTCGGACTGTGGGATAACCTTGCAAAGCTCCCGAATATTCCTGAACAATCCGAAATTGTGAATCATACAACAGTGGAAAACACTGAAAGCACTACCGTTGCTGATACAACAGAAAGCAGCTCAACAGCACAGTCAGTAATTGTCACTGCACCTTCTTCCACAACGGTTTCTGTTCCGGAGAGTGAAACCGATATGTTCGATACAACGAGGACAGTGCAAACTCAAACAGTAACTACTGCTGCTTCAGTTGAGGCATCAGGCGAAGAAACCAAACAAAAACAAACTTTACCGATAACAACTGCACCTATTATTCAGACGCAACCTGTCACCAATATTCAGACAACTTTACCAGTACAGACAACTGTGGAAACACCTACGACAACTATTAATTTCAATATCAACGAAGTTCGCGTAGGATATTATGATAAAAACTATAGTAAACCATTGCCATCAGCCAGAATTGCAATGAAGTGTAATTCATTCTGTGAATCGGGCAAAACGCTGTTAATTGATGTGGCAATGGGTGACGTTGCATTCTATCCGCAGGATTATGACAGCAACAGAGTATACGAATACAGCATTTTCCCTACCGAAGGTTATAAACAAATCACGGATGAAAACCTGATTGCCAACGGAGAAAACGGTGGATACAAGAAAGAGTATGCAGGGGGAGAAATGCAAGTTTTCGACATTGACGGAAAATATGATGATTATGACGCATATCATCATGAAACGGCAAAGATTGATTTCAAAAACTATATGGCTGACAGTTCCGGTAGCATTACATTTTCCTTTATAGCAATATTTACAGATAATCCTCAGAATCCGTCAACCGAAGGTATGCAGCAAAGTCTGTATTTCTATGTGGGTGAAAAAGGAACAGCTATCAGCAATCTTAGCGTTGAAAACGCAATAGAAAACTATCAGATTGCTTGCGGTAGCGTTCAGGATTCGTCTCAGATTTGCATGAGGCAAGGGAAACAATAAGGCTCAGTACAATAACTCCCGTCAGCATTCTTTTTATTTTCATAAATTTTTTTTTCACTCTCCAGGTAAATAATATTTTTTTTCATTTATATATGGCTAACCAAATATAAAATTCAATCTAAAAACCCTTGATTTTATATCTCCAAAGTATTTTGGAGCATATGTAAATGGCAAAATTAACTGTTATTATAGCATATAATTACAGGTATTTCAACCCATAATATTAATATATTTTCATTGTGTGTTTTGCAAGCTTTTGTATTGAATACAATTTCCAGTATAATATTTTAGTAAATATACAATACCAGTATGTTGTAATTAATTTCATATGAAAAACAAGATATTACATGCGAACTTAAAGATAAAAAAATGGAGATTAAACTGCAAAAAACCAAAGGAATTGGGACAATGTGCATATTGGGAGGATTAAGACACGAAGCAGAATATGTGCCTGATAAAAACGCAGCAGTATCCTGCAAAACGATGAAGTTATATAACCCCCCTCAATAATAACTACTCAACCAACAAAAAAGCTGCAGCGAAATGTGTTCTTAACACTTTTCGCTGCAGCTTTTTCATGGTTTACTTTACCCCATATTATTGATAACATCTATCGGATTAACATAATTTTCGCTTTTTAAGACTTCAAAATGAAGATGTGTATCCATACATGATTCAATATCAGCAGTATTGCCTATTGCACCTATTACATCACCGGCTGCAACTTTTGTTCCCTTTTCCACAGTTACGCCTTTGTTAAGACTACAATAACGTCCTACTATACCACTGTTATGATCAATTACTACTACTATTCCCCACAGCGGATCTTCAATTACATCAGTAACTGTTCCGTCAGTCATTGCTTTAACTTCATCCCCGGCATTTCCTGCTATATCTACGCCATTATGTGTCTGCCAGGCACCTGTTGTCTGGTTCTTTACAAGATTTGAACTGCTGAAATCCTGAAGTATCTCTCCGTTAAGCGGAATTGAGAATACTCGTTCCTGATGATTCTGAGCAGCTTCCGGAGAAGCTTCAGTAGCGGAAGTTTCAGTAGTTTCAGTTTGTGCAGTAGTTACTGCCGGTTGTTTTTTTACCCCTGCCTGTTTTTCAATTACATCTACAGCTTTCGTCTGTTTCGGTCCCTTCGTTACACTTGTTGTCAACCGATCGTCACTTACTGAATCAAGCTGCTCTGAAAGCTTATTTGCTGTTTGTTTATAAGAAAAATAGCATGCCAGACCAACCATTGCCAGACAAATTACTAATGCTGCATAGTAACTTTTACGTGAAAATATTTTTGACTTTTTTAATCTACTAAACTTATTCAAAATAAACACCTCCAATCGTAGCTTTGACAATTATATAGTGTTTATTCTATAAATTTGAAATAATTTTTTTAACGGTATTTATGATTTTATTCTGGAGAACACATCACTAAGTGACTGACTGAAAAAAGATCATATCTGTTATCCCGAAGGTGCAGGGCGACCGGAAAGCCCTGCTCGTTCTCCACAGAGAACGAAATACTCTAACCCACATAAATCAACGGCATTATCACTATAATAAAGCAATAACACCGTTATAATTAATTACAAAAATTTTCTTATCTCTTTTCCGAGTCTCTCTTCTATACCAATAAGCCTGTCGGCAAGATTTTTCGATTTTTCATCAGCAGCCTTATACTGACTCTGATATTTTGCAAGAGATTTAACTCCCATGTTACATCCATCCGTAATAAGATCAGCTATTGTATCATCTGACTCATCAACAGCAAGCTTTACATTTGTCTTTATCCATGACATACTCTTTGCCATTACATTTGGTTCCTTGCCGTCATCATGATATTCATCAAGAAGCTTCTGAAGTTCATCCTGTATTATCTCGTGATCATTTTTTGATTTTTCAAGATAACTCTTCAATTCATCATCCTTGACATACTTCAGAACATCATCAATTGAAGACACACCCATTTTTATTCCTGCGTCACATTCACGAAGTAATTCTATTGTATCCTGTTCTATCATAATACCTATACCTCACATTCTGGTTTAATAAAAATATTATTTGTATTTTTATGTGATTTTATGCATAAGTTTTTTATTTTCTTCATTTTTAAGAGGATCAAGATATCCGCATATTGCGGCAAAAGTCGTCCGTAGATCATGATAAATATAAGTCTATATATCGCTTCTCGTTTGTTTGATACTATCATGGTCACTCATATATCTATAACAATGGACTTACTCCTTATCAGGTAAAAACGGGATCAATGAACAGGTGATATATGTGATATTTACATAAAAAATTAGATATTTTTGTGATATAATTCAGGCATTAATGTTGCAAAAGGGTTGATTACAACAATATTTTGATTTATAATATTTATAGACAATATTTTCATTATTTTATTTGGATTTTGCAATTACATTATAACTCAGGCAATATGTCCCCACCGCTAAGGCGGCGTAGGTGATTATTCTTATGCAGCTATGGATAATTCAGGTCATGACGGTACTTATGTCAATTCATGTGTTCGCATAACGTCTGCTATATTGCATTTGGTATATAACAACAGTAATTTAAATTACTAATAATAAGAGGTTTTACATATGAAAAGGAAAAACAAATTATTGGCTTTATGTATTTCGGCAGTTCTTACAGGAAGTATGACCGGTGTTCAGGTTAGTGCCATTGCCGGTATCAAGGACAGTAATTTAGTCTCACTGCTTGATTTATATGATGAGGTTGCCCTGAATGAAGCTGTGCTAATTGTAAAATATGAAGACAATCATTCAGATAAATATTATTGGTCTGCTGATATGTTATTACCTATTAAGGTTGAAGATCTGGATAGTACTATTGATATTTCTGATACCGCACATACCATTGTAACTACGCCGGATAATGTACAGAAAATAATTATAAACCAGAAAAATTACTATACTCGAATTTATTATAATTATACATCTAATCAATGGATGTGTGATGAAAACAATATTTCAAAATCATTTTCTGATTATGTGTCAGATTCTTTTTCAAAGTATTTGAAGGAAGCTATTTTTATTGCAGAAAATAATGACGGCACTCTTGACAAATATTATTGGTCTATGGAATTTGATTATCCTATTAATGTAAATTTGCTTGATGAGAATATCGATATCTCAAAGGTTGAAAATATATTTACTGTTACTCCAAAAAAATCTGATTATAACAATCGTATTCCGATAGAAACAAAATATTATTATACTTACATGGGCTATAATTTTGATTCGCATAGCTGGAAAACAGAAGAATCAGGTGTGCAAAAAACGCCCCCTATCGACAATATATCAAAGGAAGCTGTTACAGGCGATGTAAACAATGATGGTTGTGCAAGTACAGCTGATCTTATGTGTCTTAAAGAAGCTTTTTTATCGGAAGGCAGTAATAATATAACTCATAATTATGATATTAATTCGGATGGTATTGTAAGTGCTTTAGATATCGCAAGGCTTGTTGATATTTTGCTTGAAAGCGAATAGTATATGTATTAAACGCATAACGTTTTTATTTTTTGTTATAGGTTTATAAATAAAAGAGTCGTAGAATTATTCACGGCTCTTTTATTTTTTTATTGCATCTGAATTTTATCAACATATTTTACCATAAAAACAAACCATTATTATAAGCCTTTTGACAATAATATATGACTTGTTTTTCAGCCGTTTTTTCCTTTACAACTTTTTATAATTTAAATTATATCATACAAAAAAATAATATCAATCCTGAATTATTCATCGTGGCATAAGAAAGCACTTCTAAGCCACACAATTACGTAT
>OCTV010000213.1_pt1 | contig 23709 bp, 15 predicted proteins | sample 1539101 | NCBI WGS metagenome assembly OCTV01 (sample SAMEA3991422, study PRJEB22521) | metagenome | biome: anthropogenic terrestrial biome; feature: sewage plant; material: sludge | place: Sweden | collected 2012-09-26 | reverse complement strand
ATTTAATTATATATTCTTTAATTACTATTTTTAGTAACTTTTTGCTATAATGACACGACATTTAGCAGGCTTACCTGATACCATGTCAATGCCTTCGGTTTGCTCGTATGCAAACGGTACGCATCTTATTGTTGCCTGAGTATCTTCTTTTATCTTTGCTTCTGTTTCGGCAGTGCCGTCCCAGTGGCACAGATAGAAGCCTCCATCTTTCACGCGTTCTTTGAACTCATCATAGTTTTCGCATTCGTAAACGTGAGCATCACGATATTTTCTTGCTTTCTCAAACAAGTTATTCTGGATATCATCAAGCAAGCCCTTAACTCGCTCCACAATTCCATCAAAGCTGACGTTCTCTTTTTCCAAAGTGTCACGTCGCATGATTTCGATAGTGTTGTTTTCTAAATCACGTCCGCCCATTACTAGACGTACAGGAACGCCTTTAAGTTCATAGTCAGCAAACTTGAATCCAGGTCTCTTGTTGTCGGAATCATCATATTTAACGCTTATGCCAATTTCTTGCAGCTTGTCTATTACAGGCTGTAATTTAGCTGAAATAGCATTGTGTTGTTCGTCACCCTTGAAAATAGGTACTATTACAACCTCAATAGGTGCGAGCTTTGGTGGAAGAACAAGTCCGTTATCATCGCTATGAACCATTATGAGTGCACCCATAAGGCGTGTGCTTACTCCCCATGATGTTGCCCATACATATTCAGGCTTGTTTTCTTTATTTAGGAATGTAACGTCAAAACTCTTTGCGAAGTTTTGTCCCAAGAAGTGACTTGTTCCGCTTTGTAGAGCCTTACCGTCCTGCATCATAGCTTCAATAGTATATGTGTCAAGTGCACCGGCAAAACGTTCAGTTTCGCTCTTTACACCTTGCAGTACAGGTACTGCCATCCAATTTTCCACAAAGTCGGCATACACTTTAAGCATCTTCTGTGCTTCAGCTTCAGCCTCTTCGCGAGTAGCGTGTGCAGTATGGCCTTCTTGCCATAGAAATTCTGATGTGCGTAGGAAAGGACGTGTGCGCATTTCCCAGCGCATAACGTTACACCACTGGTTGCACAGGATAGGAAGATCTCGCCAAGAATGAATCCATCCCTTATATGTATTCCATATAATAGTTTCGGAAGTAGGGCGGATTATAAGTTCCTCGTCAAGTTTGGCTGCAGGATCAACAACGACAGTCTTTCCATCCTCACTTGATTTTAGTCTGTAATGAGTTACGACAGCACATTCCTTGGCAAATCCTTTTACGTGTTCAGCCTCTTTACTAAGGAAACTTTTTGGAATTAGGAGTGGGAAGTATGCATTTTGCACACCTGTTTTCTTGAACTCTTTGTCAAGTTGCTCCTTCATCTTTTCCCAAATAGCGAAACCGTATGGTTTGATGACCATACAACCACGGACTGGTGACTGTTCTGCTAGGTCTGCCTTTGATACCAAGTCATTATACCACTGACTATAGTTGTCGGCTCGCTTGGTAAGTTCTTTAAGTTCTTTTGCCATTATATTAAGTTCTTATATTTATATTTGTTTGCAAAATTACAAAAAAATGTTGGTAACCATAGTGTACTAAATAAAAAAAAACATTATTTATTTTATTACAATCATAAACATGGTGTATTATTGAATAATATAAGCAGAACTCCGTTAAACAAAATTTAAGCAAGTTTTATTTTGATTTTCCACTCATTTACTTTATCTTTGCATGCAGATATATGTAACATAAATTATTAGAGATTATGAATAAATTAAAGATTGCTACATTAGGATTTTGTTTCCTAACTATTTTTAGTTGCGCTACGAAGCAAGGCACAGGTGCTCTTATTGGCACAGGTGGTGGTGCTGTTCTAGGTGCAATTATTGGTAAAATAGCAGGTAACACTGCGGTAGGTGCTGCTATTGGTGGTGCTGTTGGTGCAGGCACAGGTGCTATTATTGGACATCACATGGATAAAGTTGCTGCAGAGGCTGCAAAGATTAATAACGCAAAGGTTGAAGAGGTTACGGACGCTAATGGTCTTAAGGCTGTTAAGGTAACTTTCGACAGCGGTATTCTATTTGCAACAAACATGGCAACTTTGAATGCAGGTTCAAAGAATGACCTTTCTAAATTCTCTTCTGTATTAAAAAATAATTCTGATTGTCATGTAGATATCTATGGTCATACTGATAATACAGGTAATGACGGTATCAATGTTCCATTGAGTAACAGTCGTGCAGAGAGTGTTGTCAATTATCTAAAGAGTTGTGGTGTTTCAGCTTCTCAGTTCCAGAACGTAAACGGTAAGGGTAGTTCTTCTCCTGTAGCCGACAATGGTACTGCTGCTGGACGTAAGCAAAACCGCAGAGTAGAGGTTTATCTTTATGCTAGTCCAGCTATGGTAAACTCTGCCAACAATGGAACTCTTTCAGAATAAAATAAGTTAAACAAATTTTAATATGGGAGCATACTGTTTTGGTGTGCCCCTATTTTTTTAATAAATGAAAACTAAAATCTGGAGAATTGTTAGATGGGTAGTATCCCTGTTTTTTGCTTCAACTATATTGGCGGTAGTTATGCTTCGTTTTATTCCCGTTTATTTCACGCCGTTAATGTTTATAAGATGTTTTCAGCAAGTAGCTGAAGGGCAGAGTATGACTCTTCATCACCATTGGGTTCCTATTGATGAAATATCTGATCATCTACCAGTTGCTGTAATGGCAAGTGAGGATCAGAGATTTTTGTTGCATCATGGTTTTGATTATAATGCTATCGAAAAGGCTGCTGAACGAAATCTAAATGGTGGTAAGCGTAAACTTGGAGCAAGCACAATTAGTCAACAGACAGCTAAAAATGTTTTTTTGTGGCCTGGACGTTCATGGGTGCGCAAGGGATTTGAAGTTTATTTCACAGCTCTCACAGAATTGTTATGGAGTAAGCAACGCATAATGGAAGTATATCTTAATTCTATTGAAATGGGTGATGGTATATATGGCGCAGACGCCGTTGCTGAGTATCATTTCGGTAAGAAAGCAGAAGATTTGAGCCGTTCTGATTGTGCGCTTATTGCTGCAACATTACCTAACCCGCGTAAGTTCAGTAGTAAAAATCCTGGAAGTTACATGCGTAAACGACAAAGGCAGATATTGAGTAACATGCGTTTTATTCCGAGCTTCCCAAAAGAGGGTAATGATTATAATCCTTCAACTGCTACCGGTGGTGTTTACTCAAGATAAAACGTTTCTATATTTTTATAATGCTCTTAGATGAATTGAATAGCGGACAGCGTGCCGCGGTAGAATTTTGTTCAGGTCCTCAGTTGGTAATTGCCGGCGCTGGATCTGGTAAAACTCGTGTGTTGACATACAAGATAGCTTATCTACTTGATGACTTGAAATATAAGCCATGGAATATCTTAGCTTTGACATTTACGAATAAGGCTGCGGCAGAGATGAAAGCCCGTATTGGAGTACTTGTAGGACAGGAGAGTGCTCATAGCTTGTATATGGGAACTTTTCATAGCATATTTTCTCGTATTTTGCGCTTTGAGGCTGAACAGATAGGATACAATTCTGGTTTTACCATTTATGATGAAGCTGACAGTCGCTCACTAATAAAGAGTATCGTGAAAGAAATGGGCTTGGATGATAAGGTGTATAAACCGGCAGGCGTTCATTCGCATATCAGTATGGCAAAAAACCATTTAATAATGGCAGAGCAATATGCTAATGACAAAGAAGTACTTGAACGTGATCGTAATTCAAAGCAGTCGGAAACATATAAAATATATCTGGCTTATCAACAACGTTGCCTAAAGGCTAACGCAATGGATTTTGATGATTTGCTTGTGATGACGTGGCGATTATTTAATGAGCATGAAGATATAAGAAAAAAATATTCTGAACGTTTTCAATATGTGCTTGTAGACGAGTATCAAGATACTAACTATGTACAGCAATGTATTATTTTGCAACTTACCAAAGATAACCAACGTGTATGTGTCGTTGGTGATGACGCACAGAGTATTTATGGATTTCGTGGAGCAAATATTGATAATATACTTGATTTTCAGAAGATATATCCCGAAAGTAAATTATATAAATTGGAGCAGAATTATCGTTCAACACAACGAATAGTTCAGGCAGCAAATAGTCTTATAAGTCATAATCAACGCCAGATTCATAAAGATGTTTTTAGTGATAAGGAGGAAGGTGATAAATTGCTTTATAAGCCAGTTTATAGTGATAAGGAAGAGGCTGCGGTTGTTTGTCGTGACATTAAGCAAATTAAACGTAATGATGGCTGCGAATACAGTGATATAGCAATATTATATCGTACGAATTCTCAAAGCAGAAGTTTTGAGGAAGAGATGCGCAAACAGGGGATTCCTTATCGTATATTTGGTGGACTGAGCTTTTATCAACGCAAAGAGATAAAGGATATTCTGGCTTATTTCCGTGTTATTGTCAATCCTGATGATGAAGAAGCTATTAAAAGAATTATTAACTATCCTGCTAGAGGTATAGGAAACACAACAATAACAAAGATTGCATTGTGTGCACAGCAAAATGCAGTTAGTTTCTGGGATGTGATTTGTCATCCTGTTAAGCATGGACTTTCTGTCAATAACGGCACGATAACAAAGCTCTCAAAATTTGCAGAATTGATAAATGGTTTTATTGGTCGCTTGAATATTGATAATGCTTCTGAACTTGGTGGTGATATTATAAAGTTGAGTGGTATGAGTGCCGACATATTCGGCTCAAATGACCCAGAAAGTCTTTCTCGTCAGGAAAACTTGTCTGAATTTGCCAATGGACTTAATGATTTTGTGGATTTACGCATGGAAGAAGGTGACGTAGAACATGTCGGGCTTATAGATTTTATACAAGAAGTAGCTCTTCTTACTGATTTGGATAGTGATGACGGAGAAGATAGCCGTGTTAGTTTGATGACTATTCATGCGGCTAAAGGACTTGAGTTCCCTACAGTATTTATCGTAGGAATGGAAGAAAATATTTTTCCAAGTCAGATGAGCATAAATAATATGAGGGAACTTGAAGAGGAGCGCAGATTGTTTTATGTGGCAATAACTCGTGCTGAAAAGCATTGCATCCTTACAAGTGCTAAAAATAGGTGGAGATATGGAAAAATGGAATTTGACACACCGAGTAGATTTTTGAAAGATATTGATCCTAGATACATTCATGTTGAGGATGAAAGTTCGAGCTTTGGAGATATAATGGCAATTGAACGTCCAAGGCAGACTCGTAAGATTGATACTTTTAAAAACATAGCAAACAAACCACAAAATATAGAAAACAATTATTCGCGCACGGTTTTGCATCCTTTGAAAAAACAAGTAGAGGATTCTGCTAAACCAATGGAACTACCAAAAGGTCTGCATTTAGGTAGTGTTATTGAGCATCAGAGATTTGGTGTCGGAACAGTTGATAAGCTGGAAGGCGAGGGTGAAAATCTTAAAGCTACGGTAAGTTTCAAAAATACAGGAACTAAGATGCTTCTTCTTAAATTCGCTCGTTTTACAATATTGAGTTAGAAGAATGAAAAGCTATTAGCTTTTCATTCCTTTATTTTCCCGATATTGGGTAGGAGTCATTCCTTTTTTCTGTTTAAATAAACGAGTGAAATATACTGGATCGTTGAATCCTGTGCGGTAGGCGACTTCGGCAATAGTACAAGAGTCCTTTTCTAGATACATACATGCTTTTTTCAATCTGAATTCACTTACAAATTCTTTTGGCGATATGCCTGTCAATGACTTCAGTTGTGTATAGAAAGCGGTGCGCGACATATTTGTCTTGTGTACCATATCTTCAATCTTTATGTTGGCATCAGAATAGTGTAATTCAAGCCAGTCTTGCAAATTCTTGACAAAATTAAAATCCTCATTATTCTGAAATGCTATTTCTTCAGGACCAACTTTTAGTACCCTCATTCTGTTTCGTGCATTTTCTTTTAATTTCTTTCTCCATAGCATGAGACCGAATATGCCTCCGATGAATATAATAAGATAAACCCACAAGGCTGTATTTGATACAAAAGCATAAGGTGGAACTATAATATTTATTTTTCTTTCGTCATATTTGTTAGGATTTTCAAGTAGAAAAGCCTTTACCCTAAAAGTGTATTCACCAGCAGGCACATCATTATAACTTACGGTCCTTGTATCGTTGGCATTCATCCATTTGTCATCATATCCCTCAAGCATATACATGTAGTGAACCCTATGTTGCAACTGATAATTAAGAGATGCAAATTTTATTGAAAATACACTTGATCGTGATGGTAGTTTTACTTCGCCACTATCTGGTATGTAGTAATCATAAGTTTTGTTACTGCGTGGAGTCATCAATTTGTCGTTAACATAAAAGTCTGTTATTGCAAGTTTGAAGTCAGAACCGCTTGTTGTAGTAAGTAATTTCTTGTCGACAATATAATATCCGTTTAGAGTACCAAATAATATTCTGTTATCTGGTAATGTGTATGCGGAACATTCTGAACACGCAATGTCTCCAACACCATCTTGCATGGAGAATGTTGTGAACAATTGCTTTTGTGGATCGTAAGAACAGATAATTTGGTCACATGAAAACCATACGTGTCCATCTTTAGTAAAGGTTATTCCGCGTAATTCTTCACTAGGCAGACAGTTTGAAAGTCCAAAGTTCTGAAAGCGCCATTTATTATCATTATCCTTACCTATAGATCTAATTAATCCTCCGCCGTTAGTAGCTATCCACATGTCTCCATTTGGTGATTTGCTTATTTCAACAATATCGTTGTTATCCATTTGCTCATCAGTATTTTTTGTCTGTTTTAAGGTATAAGCTTCAAAGGTCTTTTGTAATTTATTGAATTTAAGAAGTATTATTCCATCTGAAGTACCAGCCCAAACAATACCTTCATTATCTATTTCAAGAGTTCTCACTTTGATGAATTGGTCTTTGCTATAACCTTTAATATATTTTGGAGTAATAAGCTTGTAATTACCATTACCTTTGTTCATAAGAATATTTACACCTCCATTGTATGTTGCAATCCAGATGTTTCCATACTTGTCTTCTTTAGTGTTGTATATATTTTGCGATGTGAACGGATAATTTACTTTTATCGGAGAAATTTGTCCGTATTTAAGTATGTATAATCCATTTCCCTTTGTACTTATCCATATATTTCCAAGATGGTCTTCCATCATACCATATATTCTGCCTTGTATCTTGAATATTGGTGTTTTGCTAGCTAGATCTAAATCATTACTTTTAAGGTTATAAACTTCACCGGCCTTGTTTGAAATGAGAATACGGTTAGACTTTTTGTCATAAATGATAGCTCTTACTTCATTTACACCGTATTCGTTACTTTCAGGTATAGGAACCACTAGCTTAATCTTGTTGTTTACAATGGACAGTTTCTCTAGTCCGCGCCTTATTGTTGACATCCATACAACTCCTTCATTCAGTGCCATATACGTGGTTACAGTATTGCTTAAATTCCAAGTATCTATTGGACTGTTGTAGAAATAGTTCATTTGCCCTGTTATCCTGTCGTAGACACCAAAGCCACCATGATTCATCCTTGCCCATAATACATTACCAGTCTCAAAAATAGTACATCCGTTTACATCGTTCTCAGGTATGCTTACTTTCTGTGTAAACGATTTAACTTCTTTTGTTGTTGGGTTAAACATAGATACTCCCTGCTTGTTTGTTGTAAACCATACTAATCCTCTGGAGTCAACGTGTAAAGCTGTAATAGGAGAGTGAGGTGTATTCTTAATATCAAGGTACTTGCTTTTGCATTTTTTAGTATCACGTATTATTATTTTTCCGCTTTGTGTACCTAGATATAAATCTGAACCAACAAATCCCATCGTGTTATAATGTTCTCCAGGAACCATTAATTTACCACATGTTCTGCCTGTATTCTTATTAACCATTATCAGACCTTTTTGTGTGCCAAGCCATAAATTTCCATAAGCATCGCACGCCATATTGTAAATATTTCTTTTGTTGTCAAAAATTTTCTTGATAGAGTGTATGTTTTTATTGATATAAATTTGATAAATGCCTTTCTTTGGTATTATAGCATATACATTACCGTCTGGAGACATAGTTAAAGCATTGCTGATTTTATATTTATTCTCGGTCAGGGTGTCGTATATTTTCATGTTGTCGCAATCAGCAGTACCATCAAATGCATTTGTTATGCAATCCGTGTGGCGATTTAACACGAAGATTCTATTGTCATACATTATCATCCAGATATTTCCCTGAAGGTCAGTTTGCAAATCTAGGATTCTATTGTGAAAATCTTTTATACCGCTGGCTTTACCAGTAGCGTAGTTTTGAAAATTATATCCATCAAATCTGCTTAAGCCATTCCATGTTGCAATCCACATATAGCCAAATTTATCTTGTATTATATCGCTGATTGAATTACTTGGAAGACCATCTGTTGTGGAATAATGGTCTAGACGTGCTTGCATTTGTTGTGCTTTAATATTGCAAACAAATGTTGAAAGGAAAAGGATAACGAAGAGTGTTTTTTTCATTGTATATTAGTTCCACATGTAAATTGTGTGCTAAATTACAAAAAAAATAGCATTTTCCAAATCATTCTTTTATATATTAGTTAGCTTGTATATTTTTTGCAGTTTAATTTATCTGTAATAATGTCATTATTACACGTGTTAACATCTTTTTATAGTAAAACGATATATTAAAGTTATGTAATACCATAAAAAAATTGTAACTTTGCAAGTCAGAAAAGAATAATAAACATACATATTATGTATAGAAGTAACACATGTGGAGAGCTAAGACTCTCTGATGCTGGTAAGGATGTTACTCTTGCCGGTTGGGTGCAGCGCTCAAGGAAAATGGGTGGTATGACATTTGTAGATTTACGTGATCGCTATGGAATAACCCAGTTAGTGTTTAACGAGGCTGATAATAAAAATCTTTGTGATGAAGCTAACAAATTGGGTCGCGAATTTTGTATTCAAATCCAAGGTGTAGTCAGTGAACGTCAGAGTAAAAACTCTAAGATAGAAACTGGTGATATTGAAATTCTTGTTAAAGAATTAAATGTACTTTCACCAAGTTTGACCCCTCCATTTACAATAGAAGACAATACAGACGGTGGTGATGATATCCGTATGAGATATCGTTATCTTGATCTTAGACGTGCAGTTGTACGCAAGAATATGGAATTGCGCCATCGTATGACAATCCTTATACGTAATTTCTTGGATAGTCAGAAGTTTATGGAGGTTGAAACTCCTATTCTTATTGGTAGTACTCCTGAGGGAGCACGCGACTTTGTTGTTCCTAGCCGTATGAATCCTGGACAATTCTATGCTCTTCCACAAAGTCCTCAGACATTGAAACAGCTATTAATGGTTGCTGGTTTTGATCGTTATTTCCAAATAGCAAAGTGTTTCCGCGACGAGGACCTTCGTGCTGATCGTCAACCTGAGTTTACACAGATTGACTGTGAAATGAGTTTTGTTGACCAAGACGATGTTATCAATTTGTTTGAGGAAATGGCTCGTAACTTGTTTAAGGAAATTCGTGGTGTTGAAATTCCAAAACTAGAGCAGATGACTTGGCATGAGGCTATGCGCCGCTATGGTAGTGACAAGCCTGATATCAGATTTGGAATGGAGTTTGTAGAACTTAAAGATGCTTTTACCGGAAAGAGTGACTTCTCTGTTTTCAATGAAGCTAAATATATTGGTGGTATTTGTGTTCCTGGTTGTGCTGACTATAGTCGCAAACAGTTGAACGAACTTACTGATTTCGTTAAGAAACCTCAGGTTGGTGCAAAGGGACTCGTATTTATTAAATATAATTCTGATGGCAGCATTAAGAGTAGCATAGACAAGTTCTATACAACAGAGGAACTTAATGACATTAAGACTGTAATGGGAGCCAAGGATGGTGATTTAGTTCTTATCTTGAGTGGTGATAATGCAAATAAGACTCGTATTCAGTTGTGCTCTCTTCGTTTAGAGATGGGCGACCTTCTAGGACTTAAAGACAAGAACGTATTTAAATGTTTATGGATTATTGACTTCCCTCTATTCGAGTGGAGTGAAGAGGAACAGCGCCTAATGGCTACTCATCATCCATTTACAATGCCTAACCCTGATGATATTCCTTTGTTGGATGAACATCCAGAGCAGGTACGTGCAAAGGCTTATGACTTCGTATGTAATGGTATTGAAGTAGGAGGTGGTTCTATAAGAATCCACGATACAAAATTACAAGAGAGAATGTTTGAGGTTCTTGGTTTTACACCTGAACACGCTGAGGCTCAGTTTGGTTTCTTGATGAATGCATTTAAGTATGGAGCACCACCTCATGCTGGTCTTGCTTTCGGTCTTGATAGATTCGTTAGTATCTTGGCAGGTCTTGATTCTATACGTGACTGTATCGCTTTCCCTAAGAACAATAGCGGTCGTGACGTTATGCTTGATGCTCCAGGTGAAATTGATGCAAAACAGCTAGATGAACTTCAGATAAAGCTCGATTTGAAGGCGTAAGGTTGACATAAGTCAAGAAAATCAAGTTGCGAAATGCTAAAATGTAAGTTTTGTAGAAATTAAATGTGCAGATTGAAAATTATTAAGTAATTTTGTAGCATCAAATTTAAAATATATCTTTAATTTGGTGTGGATTTAATTATTTATTAAATTATGGCAGAAAAGAAAGCAACAACAAAAGCAGCTACAGCTAAGAAGACAACAGCTTCTAAAAAGGCAGTGGCAAAAGATGTGTTAATGTATGTAAATGCAGAGAGTGTAGGTTTTCGTGCAGGTGATGTTTATCAGGCACTTGCAACAGCTGGTAAAGCTCTAAGTATTGCTGAGATTGCAAAAGATGCAAACATTAGCGTAGAAGAAGCTTATCTCGGTATTGGCTGGCTCTTTAAAGAGGGTAAGGTTAAGGACGAGAACAACAACTTGATAACACTTGCATAATATTCCAAGTTGGATATTTGATAAAGGAAGGGAGCTGAGAATTTTATTTATCAGCCCCCTTCTTTTTGTTTATTAATAATGAAATGAATTACGATCAAGAGATATTGTGCTTTTTGTTGGAGGCTGGTGATGAAGGAATTTCTGTAAAGAAATTGGCACTTCATGTTCAAAATGCATGTAACAATTTATTTAACGTTGTCAACTTTGATGATGTTTATGTTTATGTTAGACAATATCTTATGCGTAATTCCAAGAATCCTAACTCTGTTATTGAACGTACTGACTCCCGTGGTATCTATCGTATTAATAAGAATGTAAGCGAGGGACAGCAACTAATGTTACATTTTTGCAGTAACATGGAGGAAGATCTTGAAGACGAAAAACCAGATATAGACCAATCATTAAGCTTGTTTTGAAATAAGATTTATCAGAATCTGATACTTTAATAATAAAAAAAGGCATGAATGAAATAAATTTCATTCATGCCTTTTATATTGATCATGTTTATATTACATATTGCGTCCGTGGCAATTCTTGAATTTTTTGCCAGAACCACATGGACATAAATCGTTAGGACGTGGCATCTTGTCAGCAACATACGGAGTGTGATTTACTTCACCTGCTTCGCGTGTGTCTCTATTGGCTGCTGCATGCTGTGCTGCACGCATTACTTCTTCTGCAGAGTCAGCCTTTTGCTCAACATATCTTTGTGAATGTTGTTCTGGAGCAGCCTCATGAAGTTCATTCTGTACAACTGGCAGCTGACAACGCATCAATACACTTGCGATGCGGTTGTTCATGTCGTCAATCATATTATCCCAAAGTTTCACGCTTTCGAGTTTGAAAATCAACAATGGATCTTTTTGTTCATATGAAGCATTCTGAACACTGTGGCGTAGTTCGTCTAGCTGTCTCAGATTTTCTTTCCAATTGTCGTCAATAATTCTCAGCATTACTGTCTTCTCAAATTCCTTTACAACGCTTGCACCTTCTGTCTTATAAGCATTCTTTAAGTTGCAAGGTATCTGATACATATTTCTTCCATCAGTTATAGGAACAAGTATGCGCTCAAACATTTCACCTTGACTTTCCTGAACCTGCTTTATAACAGGGTAGGCGTCAGCCTGTATTCTTTCAGTATGGCGCTTGAACGCAGCCATAGCATCTTGGAAAGCACGCTCTTCGAGAGTATCTTTTGTGCTGTTTTCAAATTCCTCTTGATCGAAAGGACTTTCCATAGCAAGAACCTTCATGAATTCTTCTTTGACTCCTTCGTAATCATTTTTATCAAGAATGCTGATAATACGGTCCCAGATGACGTTGGTGATATCCATTCCGATACGTTCACCCATGAGAGCATGGCGACGTTTCTCGTAGATAACAGTACGCTGTTTGTTCATCACGTCATCATATTCAAGAAGATGCTTACGAATACCGAAGTTATTTTCCTCAACCTTCTTTTGGGCGCGCTCAATGCTCTTTGAAATCATTGGACTTTCAATTCGCTCTCCGTCTTCAAATCCAAGTCTGTCCATGACTTTGGCGATTCTTTCTGATGCGAATAGACGCATAAGCTTATCTTCAAGACTTACGTAGAATACAGAAGAACCTGGGTCTCCCTGACGACCAGCACGACCACGCAACTGACGGTCAACACGGCGGCTTTCATGACGTTCTGTACCGATAATGGCAAGACCACCAGCAGCCTTAACTTCGTCTGTAAGTTTAATGTCGGTACCACGACCTGCCATGTTGGTAGCAATGGTTACCGCACCTAGTCCGTTCTCAGAACGACCAGCCTCAGTAATAATTTGAGCCTCCTTTTGGTGGAGCTTTGCATTAAGTACATTGTGAGAAATCTTACGCATGTTAAGCATCTTACTCAGCAATTCACTGATTTCAACAGATGTTGTACCTACAAGGACAGGACGACCTATATTTCTCATCTCCTCAATTTCATCAATCACGGCTGCATATTTCTCACGTGCAGTCTTGTATACTCTGTCTTGAAGGTCATGACGTGTGATAGGACGGTTTGTAGGAATTACAACAACATCAAGTTTGTAAATATCCCAAAGCTCTCCAGCTTCAGTACTTGCAGTACCGGTCATACCAGAAAGTTTGTGGTACATACGGAAGTAATTCTGTAATGTAATAGTTGCGAATGTCTGTGTGGCTGCTTCTACCTTAACGTGCTCCTTGGCCTCAATAGCCTGATGAAGTCCGTCACTCCAGCGGCGACCGTCCATTATACGACCTGTTTGCTCATCAACAATTTTGACCTCACCGTCCATAACGACATATTCGTCGTCTTTATTGAACATTGTGTAACCCTTAAGAAGTTGTTGAAGAGTATGAACACGCTCACTCTGTACACCATAGTGTGCCATGAGTTCGTCTTTTCTATCAACACGTTCCTGATCAGACAAAGATTTTTCGTTTTCAAGTGCAGAAAGTTGTGAAGTAATGTCAGGCAAAACGAATAGGTTTTCGTTGCCTGTCTGCTTTGCAAGCCATTCTGTACCCTTGTCTGTAAGGTCTGCGCTATTTAGCTTTTCATCAACAACGAAAAACAAAGGTGCAATCGCCTTTGGCATTTCACGGTTGTTGTTTGCCATGTATGTTTCCTCGGTTCTCAGCATTCCTGCCTTAATTCCGTCTTCAGAAAGATACTTGATAAGTGGCTTATTCTTAGGAAGTGCCTTATATGATCTGTAAAGGGCAAGGAAACCTTCGTCAAGAAGTTGTTTGTTGTTTATCTTCTGTCCTTCGGTAATCTTTTGCTTTGCTTCTGCAAGAAGTTCTGTTGCCTGTTTGCGTTGTACTTCATAAAGTTTCTCTACTAGTGGCTGATACTCTTCAAACATCTGATCGTCACCCTTTGGAATAGGTCCTGATATAATAAGAGGTGTACGAGCGTCATCAATAAGCACAGAGTCGACCTCATCCACAATAGCGTAGTTATGCTTGCGCTGTACAAGGTCGCTTGGGTTTAATGCCATGTTGTCGCGAAGGTAGTCGAAACCAAACTCATTGTTTGTTCCGAATGTGATGTCAGCCTGATAAGCCTTGCGACGAGCTTCTGAATTTGGCTGATGTTTGTCGATGCAGTCAACAGAAAGACCGTTGAACATGTATAGAGGCCCCATCCATTCAGAGTCACGTTTTGCAAGATAATCATTTACGGTGACCATGTGTACACCATTACCTGTAAGTGCGTTCAGGAATACCGGTAGGGTAGCAACAAGAGTTTTACCTTCACCAGTTGCCATTTCGGCAATCTTACCTTGATGAAGTGCAATACCACCAAACAACTGTACATCATAGTGTACCATGTTCCATTTGATTTTCGTGCCACCGGCAGTCCATTCATTGTGGTATATAGCTTTGTCACCGTTTATTGTAACAAAATCATTTGCAGGATTTGATGCAAGTTCGCGGTCAAAATCTGTAGCTGTAACAACTGTATCGTCGTTTTCAGAGAATCGTCGTGCTGTATCTTTGATTATGTTGAAAGCTATTGGCATAACATCGTTCAAAGCCTTTTCGAATATTTCAAGAACCTCGTTTTCCAACTTGTCTATCTGGTTAAAAATATCTTCACGTTGGTCAATTGGAGTTTCCTCAATCTTACTCTTTAGTTCGGCAATCTGTTTTTCCTGCTCTTCTGCAGAATTCTGTACGTAGTGCTGTAGTTCTTTTGTCTTAGCACGCAATTCGTCGTTTGTCAGTTTCTGTATTTCAGGATAACTCTCTTTCACCTTCTCTACTAGAGGTTGAATGAGTTTCATATCACGAACAGATTTATCGCCAAACAATGACTTTAAAAAATTGTTTAAATTCATATTCTATTTTGTTTTGTTATTTTTGTAATGTTTAATAGTGCAAAATTACGAAAATTAATCAGTAATATGCACAATGTCAATGAAAACTTTGGATACGCTCTATTATCCGATATTCTATAAGTATCAGAATAAAGGAATGTTTTCACATGCGTTTGGCGCTCTAATATGAATGCTTTTTGCAATGGTAGGCGCAATTCTGTCTACCGTTACAGGTGTTGTAATTCGCTCGGCTTTTATGCCCATTCCATATATAATGATAGGAAAGGGAATAACAGCCGTACGACTAGTATATGTTTCTTGTGTATTTTCGTTCAGCAGTTTCCAACCTGGGGTGACATCAATAACAATGTCTCCGCTTATGCTTGGACTGAATGCGTTACGTATTTTCTTTATGTCATCATTTCCTCCGGCAAGCAATTGCTCAGTAGTGTATACATTTGATACTCCGGCACTCTGGACAAGAATTTCCTTGCATCGGTTTTCTACATCACGAAGGCTCAAACGTTTCTGTTCGATTAATTTATGATTCAGATAGATTTGATTACCGAATACAGCATCAACGTAGTTGCCTTGTCCATAAATGGCACTTATATAAACATTTAGTAGATTGGCTGTCCTATTTATATAGAATGTTCCTGTAGGAACTCTGTATAAAGCATAATTATTGTCTTCATCAGTTTCTGCTCCGGTACTTGTAATTACAAATATCACATGTTCTTTGCCTATAGTCTTCTCTATAGATTTTACAAGATTACCAAGTGTGTTATCCAATTTAGTGTAAACACTTTGCATCCTGTTCTGCCAATTCCCTACTGCGTTATCAGAAGATGTTGCCGATAAGGTTATTGACAACATGTCCGTAATATTGTCTGTTCCCATCGAGGTCTTGCTGACAATTTCTCCGGCTTTTGTGGCTATGTCATCGTTGCTTATATCGTGTGAGAATATTCCGGTGTTCAACCATTTTGGAGATGCGCCATAATATGGACTCGTCTGCCATTTTCTTCTTGTGCCGTCAAACCAGATTGCGTTGTCAGCCGCATGACCTGCTGACAGTATGGCAGAACTTTTGTCTTCTGCGATACTGTAGACTATACTTGAACCTGCTGATGAAATCTTCATTTCATCGCTTACGGTTGATGTTTTAAGATTTGCTGGTGAAGCCCCGTATCTGTTGTCGTCTACACAGTAGATCTGTCTTAGTGTATTTCTGTCAAGCCATTGCGGTGAAACAATCCCGTGATAATAAGGTGTTGCTCCTGTAGCTATGGTTGCGATTGCCGAAGGCTCTGTAACAGATTTGAAAGGGTATGAAGCCGTTTCGTAAACCTTGCCTTCCTGCATAAGTTTTCGAAATCCGTCTTGACTGAATAGTGGTGAGAATGCCTCAATATAGTCAGAGCGCAGTTGGTCAATGGTAATATTGACCACAAGGCGTGGTGCAAGCTGGAAAGCTTGCATTTCTGCTGAAGTGAGCGCTGCTATTAATATGGCTATATATCTGTTCACTATTGTTGTTTCTTGCTTTTTAATAATTGTGATAATAAATCACGTTGGGATACAATAAGCAAAATAAATGCCAAATATTCCAAACCGTCAGCATAGCTCTGAATAAACGCTCCTAAAAGAAACAAAATCAAACATGCAAGTATAGTAAAATTATATTTTTTGTTGCGTGCCAATGCCGGAATAAGCATTCCTAGGTTGAGCGGGTTAAGAAGCAGTATCTGTAAATTTAGGCTAACTGTAGGGTGCTGGCTGAATATCATGGTTGTAATAATTATTCCGCAAAGTCCAGTCGTTAACCATACACACCACATTATTATTTTATATGGAAGTGGGTGTGTTTTCTTTTTCCAACTTGACAATAATATAATAACGATGATAGCACCGATAAGAGTATATGGATTGAAAATGTTTAAATCGTTGGCGTTATTTTCTGTAGACGATGTATTATTGCCAATCAGATAATGTTCTTGACTAATAAAGGGGTAAGTTTTTCCATCTGCATATTTTATTTTTGCAGTTTTCCAGTCTTTGCTCAGATTATCCGGAAGAAATTGCAATTCATTTCCGTTAATACTTCTGTCTGCTTTCACTCCAAGCAGTAAATCGTTTCCCCAGCGAGCCCAACAATGATTCCAATTCCATTTGTGAATTTCCTTACGGTACGAGCTGTTAACATGCTGATTATCTTGTGCTTCAACAGTCCCACTAATGTTGTTGATTAAGATGTCACGTGCTCTTGTTGTACAATTATCATAAAAATAGTTGTATCTGTAAGTTCTGTTTTCTGGCAAGTAATTATTTTCTATTGCCATTGCAATTTTCATTTTGTCTTGCAATGTAATGTTTAACACCTGTTCTTTTACCCATCTTCTATCGCTTTCATATTCTTCCATGAAAGCATTAAAAGGCATAATTCCCATTTCGTAATCTGTAAGTCCGAATACGAAACGAAGTATGAAAAATCTTTGACTAAAAGAAAACATGCCATAGTTAATTACTAGGTCATTATTATTCTTCAAGTCATGAAACCTTATGGCCGTGTGTCCGTAGAGAGAATAAATTTCCTCACCAGGTCCACAAGTCAACAGACTTATTTGTATAGAGTCACTTTTGTTGTTCTGAGAATGTTGCTGTGCTTTAACATTACATGTTAAAGACAGTAAAAAAACAACTAAAGAGCTTATAAAAGTATATTTAAAACGTTTCACGATGCAAAAATAACTTATATTTCTGACTTAACGTGCATTTATTTCTATTTTTTTTGATAATTTTGCAAGCGATTATTTAGAAAAATATGAAAAAACTAATATTGTGCGCTGCTTTGATGGCTATATTATCATCAACAGCTTTAGCCCAAAGTGGCACGAATTCACCATATAGCCAATATGGTCTTGGTATATTATCTGATAATGGAACTGGATTCAGCCGTAGTATGAACGGGTTGGGTTTAGGTTTTCATGAACACAATCAGGTCAATACTCTTAACCCTGCTTCATATGCGTCAATTGATTCCTTGTCTTTTATATTTGACGCAGGATTCTCTGGACAGGTTACTAACTTTCAAGAAAATGGAGTTAAGAAGAACGCCAATAATGCTGATTTCGACTATGTTGTTGCAGGATTCCATCTTGCAAATCATTTGGGCGTGAGCTTTGGTGTTTTGCCTTATACCAATATTGGGTATAGCTATTCTTCTACTGGTAAACTCAATGTGTCGTCTAGCCCAACAACATTTACTAATACATATAATGGAACCGGTGGTCTTCATCAGATATATTTAGGTGCTGGTTGGGAACCGATTAAGGGGTTGTCTTTTGGTTTTAACGTCGGTTATCTGTGGGGAAACTACGAACGTTCTGTTATAAATTCATATAGCAACGCTTATATCAATACGCTGTCCAAATATTACACAGCCACAGTTAATAACTACAAGCTTGATTTAGGTATGCAATATACAGCAAAGATAAACCGTAATGATAATATTACTCTAGGTTTGGTTTATGGATTGGGGCATAAGTTGTCGGCTAATCCGAAATGTCAGATAATTTCTACAAATTCGAGTACAGGTGTGTCGGATACTACGGCAATCTCAATCTCAAACGGACTTGAAATACCTTCTACATATGGAGCTGGTTTAATGTACAATCATGCTAATAAACTAAAGTTGGGCGTAGATTATACTCTTATGAAATATACAGGAATTGGATATCCGATGTCTACACTTTCATCAGACGGTAAACAAAGTTATGAAATGGTTAACGGAATCTACAAAAATCGCCAAAAACTAACTGTAGGAGCAACTTTCTGCCCTAATGAAAATGGACGTCATTTCATGGACCATGTAAGATACAATATCGGTGCATCTTACGCCACACCTTATTATAAAATAAACGGACAGGACGGTCCTAAAGAATATGGAGTGAGTGCTGGTTTCGGAATTCCAATCATTAACGGCTGGAATAATCGCTCTTATCTTAATATAAGTGGATCTTGGACAAGACAAGAGGCAGTGGGACTTATAAAAGAGAACACGTTTCGTATTAATATAGGATTCACCTTTAACGAGCGTTGGTTTGCTAAGTGGAAGGTTCAGTAAAATTCCATACACACAATTGAAATCAATATCATCAATTATATTATTGTCGGCAATGCTGTTCTTCGTGTCATGCGAGGAGCAGCATGAGCATACAGCACCGGCTATTCATGCACGTGACTCTGCTGCTGTAATGACAAGTTACGGAGTTAACACTCTTATTTCTGATTCCGGAGTCGCAAAATACAGAATTATAACAGAGGAGTGGGAGATAAATACAAATCTCCATCCGTCACGTTGGTTGTTTAAGAAGGGAGTCTTTCTAGAGCAGTTTGACGAAAAATTCCATGTTCAGTCATATATTCAGTGTGATACGGCTTATTACTATGATCAGATAAAACTGTGGGAACTTCGTTCACGAGTTCGAATATTGACAAAAGACGGAATACGTTTTTCAAGTCAACAGCTTTTTTGGGATGAAAACAAACACGAACTTTATTCTTATGTTTTTTCAAAACTCGTAACAAAGGAACGCACCCTACAGGGTAATTTCTTCCGAAGTGATGAGAAGATGACGAAATATATTGTTACAAATACAAGAGGTTCTTTCGAGAAAAATGATTTCAGTAGCGATGGAAGTACAACACCTGGTGTGAATACAGATTCAGCGCGTCGGGCGCAGGACTCTATAATGAAGTCACAGCATCCGCAGGCAACACCTCAACGTAGGAATACGTCAATACCTTTGATGCATTAAAATAATGACAGAAAATGTAGACATATTGCTAGTATTAGGCATACTAATAACTATGCTCTTATCAGCATTCTTCTCAGGAATGGAGATTGCCTTTGTATCAGGCAATAGAATGTTGTTTGAGATGGATAAGGAGAAAAATAATCTGTCAACTCGTATCACAGATTTATTTTATAGGCATCCTAATGACTTTGTCAGTACAATGCTTGTAGGTAATAACATTGTGTTGGTTGTATATGGTACTCTGATTGCTAATCTGTTCAATACTACTATATTCCATGGAATGGATGCAACTTTCACTATTCCTGCTGATACAGTGTTATCAACGCTTATTGTGTTGTTTACAGGGGAGTTTCTTCCAAAGACGCTATTTAAGAGCAATCCAAATAGGTTGCTGAAATTTTTCTCTCCTTTAGCTTATTTGTTTTATGTCTTACTTTGGCCCATTAGCCGTTTTACTACATTCCTATCAAAATGTATTTTGCATGTTTTAGGCGTGAAGTTAAAAAAAGAGCATATTGGAGATGAGTTCTCGAAGGTTGACCTTGACTACCTTGTGCAGTCAAGTATAGACAATGCTAAGAACAATGACGATGTGGAAGACGAGGTGAAAATATTTCAGAACGCATTGGAATTTTCGGATACAAAGGTCCGTGATTGCATGATTCCACGAACGGAAATCAATGCTGTGGAATACGACTGTTCTAAAGAAGACTTGATGCAGACTTTTATTGAGAGTGGCAATAGTAAGATTATTGTCTACCATGATGATATCGACCATATCGACGGTTACATTCATTCGTCGGAAATGTTCCGGAATACAACTGGAGATTGGCATACGTCAATCTGTAAGATGCCTTTTGTTCCTGAAACAATGACAGCACGCAAACTGATGAAGATTTTTCTTCGCGACAAGAGAAGCCTTGGAATAGTAGTTGATGAATTTGGTGGAACAAGTGGAATAGTTTCGCTTGAAGACATTGTGGAAGAAATATTCGGAGATATTGAGGACGAACACGATAGCAATAAATATATTGCTCAAAAGATATCTGATGCCGAATACATGCTTTCTGCAAGGTTAGAAATTGAAAAAGTTAATGAGATGTTTGACTTGAAAATACCAGAAAGTGAAGAATATAAGACAGTCGGTGGTTTCATACTTTATCATTATCAGAGCTTCCCCAAACTTAATGAAGTTGTGAAAATCGGTAAATTCTCTTTCAAAATTGTAAAGGGCACAATGACAAAGATTGAACTCGTGAGGTTGAATATTAACTGATAACACTGTGAAAAGTATCTTAATCTACAAATTTTACATGAAAAATTGGGTCGTTTGCTATTTTATTGTTATTTTTGTAGGCACTTTGGGTATAAAGTAAAGAATATAAAATAACTAAAAATAAAAACAAATTTAAAGTAATGGCAGCATTAGGAAAAATTAGAAGCAGAGGCGTCATACTGATGTGTATCATCGGTTTCGGTCTTTTTGCGTTCATCGCTGAAGAGGCTTTCCGTTCTTGCGAGTCTTCTCGTAACAACGAACGCCAGCAGGTGGGTGAAGTCCTTGGAGAGAAAGTTAATGTTAACGACTTCCAGAAACTCGTTGATGAGTATAGTGATGTTATTAAGATGCAGCAAGGCACGCAGTCTCTTAATGACGAACAACTGAACCAGGTCAAGGACATGGTTTGGAATACTTATGTTCAGACAAAAATCGTAGAGAACGAAGCTAAGAAGCTTGGGCTTAAGGTTACTGACGCAGAAATGCAGAACATCCTTAAGGATGGAACCAATCCTATGCTTCTTCAGACTCCTTTCGTAAATCAGCAGACAGGACGTTTCGATGCAAACGCATTGCAGAAGTTCCTTGCTGAGTATGATTCGCAGAAGAACACAAACCCACAGGCAGCACAACAGTATGAGACAATATACAAATATTGGACTTTCATAGAGAAGACACTTCGTCAGCAGACTCTTGCACAAAAGTATCAAGGTCTTCTTTCTCATTGTTTCCTTTCTAATCCTATCGAGGCTAAAATGGCTTTCAAGGATGAAAATCAGGAAAGCCAGATTCAGCTTGCTGCTTTCCCTTACAGTTCTATTCAGGACGATAAGGTGAAGATTACAGATGATGATTTGAAGGCAAAATATGATGAGTTAAAACCTCGTTTCAAGCAGTATGTTGAGAGTCGTGATATAAAGTATGTTGATGTTCAGGTTAAGGCTTCGGCTGCTGACCGCATGGCTTTGCAGAATCAGTTTGCTGGTTACGCTAAGGACTTGTCTACAGCCACAGACCCAGATGTTGTAGTTCGCAAGAGTACTTCTTCTATCAACTATCTAGGTATTCCTGTCGGTAAGACAGCTTTCCCTGCTGATATAGCAGCTAAACTTGCAACAATGACTGTTGGTCAGACAACAGGTGTGTTTGAGGATAAGGCTGACAACTCTCTTAACATAGTTCGTCTCGTAGCTAAGCAGCAACTTCCTGATTCAGTTCAGTACAGACAGATTCAGATTGGCGGTGCTAATCCGGCTGCAGCTCACAAGACTGCAGATTCAATTTATACAGCTTTGAAGAACGGTGCTGATTTTGAGGCTATCGCAAAGAAGTATCGTCAGGAAGGTCAGAAGACTTGGATGACAACTCAGCAGTATCAGAGTGCTCCTTCTATGGACAATGACACAAAGAACTTTATCAATAGTCTTAATACCATGGCTGCAAATGAGACCAAGAATATTGCGCTTACTCAGGGTAATATAATTCTTCAGGTTCTAGATCGCAAGGGAATGACTGATAAGTATACAGCAGCTGTGATCAAGAAGAACATAGAGTTCTCTAGAGATTCTTACAGCTCAGCTTATAACAAGTTTGCTTCTTTCGTTAGTGGAAACCAGACTGCCAATGATATTCTTAAGAATGCTGCTAAATTTGGTTACAGAGTTCAGGAAGCTGCCGATGTTACAACATCAACTCACTATCTTGTAAATATTCACAACACACGTGATGCTTTAAAGTGGTTGTTTGATGCCAAAGAGGGTGCACTTTCTCCAATGTATGAGTGTGGTGACAATAATCACTTACTAATATTAGCTCTTACAAAGATTAATGAAGTTGGTTACCGTTCACTCAACGATCCTCGTGTGAAAGAGATGGTAAAAGCTGAAGTTATGAAGGACAAGAAGGCCGAGATGCTTATGGCTAAGGCAAATGGAATAAATAATATCAGTGTCGCAAAAGCTAAGGGTGCACGTGTTGCTACCGTAAGTCAGGTTACTTTCGCAGCTCCTGTATTTGTTTCTCTAACTGGTGCAAGTGAGCCTGCTGTAAGTGGTGCTGTAGCAGCTACCGCAAATGGTAAGTTCTCTAGTAAGCCTGTTAAGGGCAATGCCGGTGTATATGTATTCCAGGTTGTAAACAGGGTCAATCGTGCGGCTAAGTTCGACGATAAGACAATGGAGCAGAAACTTCGTCAGAAAACAATGCAGTATGCTGGAAACTTCATGAACGAGCTTTATATAAAGGCAAATGTCGTAGACAACAGATATTTATTCTTCTAAATTACTGAAGAGTTTTTTAGTATCATAATGAAAGTCCCATCTGATTTATTTCAGGTGGGACTTTTTTGTAAACTCACATTCTTGATTTGTGTTTAACATGAAGACAACCAGAAAAAGTTTTTTAATGTCACTAATGTCATAATGTCACAAACCCTTTATTTATAAGGGCTGAGCGAGTGACATTAAGTGACATTATCGGTGCAAAAGTGGCATTATGCCCTCGAACGCACCTAGTTTTGGCGTTTTTTTTGCAATTATGGTATTTACATAATACATATTTTTGCCGATGGCGTTTTATCGAACATAATGGCTGATTTCCTGAATAGCATGGTTAATTCAAAAAAATCTACTTCATAGACATATAGACATGATGGCATGAATTTGAAGTATGCAAATATATTTTGAAACTGAGTGCATAAAAGATTACCTAAAATTCCTCTAGTTTTGTGTAATTAGATTGCATCAGTATATGTGTAATCCGATTACATTAGCATGTGTGTAATCCAATTA
>OCTV010000209.1_pt1 | contig 23937 bp, 26 predicted proteins | sample 1539101 | NCBI WGS metagenome assembly OCTV01 (sample SAMEA3991422, study PRJEB22521) | metagenome | biome: anthropogenic terrestrial biome; feature: sewage plant; material: sludge | place: Sweden | collected 2012-09-26 | reverse complement strand
CGCTACCAGTTCCACAAGTGGTTTTAGGGTATTCTTTGACGGTGATACAGGCATACCAACGGTTACGACTGTCTTGGACTAACTCGCAAGTGTTGATTTGATATAGGCTAAGGTTGTAGCTGTCCCATAGGTCGATGACTAGCTTTTGTCCTTTGGCTAGGGATAGTTGCAAGGTGGATTTTAAGCCTTTTTTGCCTGTTTGGTGGGTGGCAATATGCTTGATGGCAGATTGTTTAAATGGTAGCCAACCTAAGCTTTTACGCTTTGATGTTGGGTTGTTGGTTCGCCAGTTTAACTTTGCCTTTTTAAACTGTTTACGGCTTTTGGCGTGGGTTTCGTTGATGGCTTGAATAGTTTGCGAGTGTAAGCCAAGTAATTCACCGCTACCTTTGGTATATTCGTTTAGGTCGTAAGCACTAAAGAATTTACCAGTCTTTTGTAAGTGCTTATAACTCAAGTCATTAACATAGTTCCACACGAAATTGACCGAACCGCTTAGGCGGTTAAGCTTCGCTATGTGTTTGTCTCGTATGCGCAACTTGAGTGTTTTCATGGGTTTAAGTATAATTGGATTTTTTTATTTTACAGTTGGTCTAATTATATGTCAAACGATTTAAGACGTGGTAGGCACGTTGTTTACAATCTTCATGTGCATTTGGTCTTTGTGGCTAAATACCGCAGAAAAGTATTTACCAAAGAGATTTTAGACGATATGCAAGCCATCTTTGAGGAAGTTTGTTCAAAGTTTGAGGCTCAATTAGTTGAGTTTGACGGTGAATGCGACCATGTGCATTTACTGGTGGTTTATCCGCCCAAAGTGGCTATTTCTAGTTTGGTGAATAGCTTGAAAGGCGTGTCTAGTCGGTTATTGCGTAAAAAAGAATATCCGTCTATTAAAGAGCAGTTATGGGGAGAAGCGTTGTGGTCGCCTAGTTATTTTGCAGGTAGTTGTGGCGGTGCTCCAATTGAAATTATACGCCAGTACATTGAACAGCAAAATACACCGCACTAAATACCATCTGTGTGTAAGCATGATTGCGGAGTTGCCTTATATCCACCGCCTGAAGTCGGTGGTTTTACGGCAACGGAGGATAAAAAACGTGCCACATAGGCACGTTTTTTTAACTCGCTATTTTTAAAATCACTAACAGTTAAACAATCTCTGGCGATTGGTTATTATCAATCACTGCCTCATTGACTGTGACGGTTTTGCCGGGTGTCATCGAGGGTAATTCATACATAGTATCGAGCAGCGCATTTTCAACAATGGAGCGTAGGCCACGCGCGCCGGTACGACGCTTTAGCGCTTGTTTGGCAATCGCAACTAGCGCATCATCGGTAAACGATAACGTCGCATTTTCCATCTCAAACAAGTATTCGTATTGTTTGACCAGCGCATTTTTTGGCTCGGTTAAGATTTGTACCAAAGCTTCTTCATCCAGTTCTTCTAATGTCGCCACCACAGGCAGACGACCAATTAACTCTGGAATCAGACCAAATTTAATCAAATCTTCTGGCTCGACTTGCTTGAACAGTTCACCGGTTTTTTTGCCGCTGTCTTTGGCTTTTACCTCAGCGTTAAAACCGATACCGGTTTTTTCGGTACGCTGTTGAATGACATTGTCGAGACCAGCAAACGCACCGCCACAAATCACCAAGATATTACTGGTATCGACCTGAATCATCTCTTGGTTTGGGTGCTTACGACCCCCTTGCGGTGGAATATTGGCAACCGTACCTTCAATTAGTTTCAACAGCGCTTGCTGTACGCCTTCACCGGATACATCACGGGTAATTGAAGGGTTTTCGCTTTTACGGCTGATTTTATCAATTTCATCGATATAGATAATGCCTTTTTGTGCCCTCTCGACATCAAACTCTGCCGCTTGTAACAGTTTTTGTACAATATTTTCCACGTCTTCACCGACATAACCCGCTTCGGTCAAGGTGGTGGCATCGGCGAGCGCAAATGGGACATCAAGTAGGCGAGCAAGAGTCTGCGCCAGTAAGGTTTTACCAGAGCCCGTTGGACCAATCAGCAAAATATTACTTTTTGATAGCTCAACCATCGCATCATCGGCGCCAATTTTAGTTAACGATTTATCTTCACTCAGTTTTTCACTGACCTTTAAGCGTTTATAGTGGTTATAAACCGCGACTGCCAAAGTTTTTTTGGCTTTATCTTGACCGATGACATACTCATCTAAGTGGCTGCGAATTTCTTTGGGGGTTGGCAATTTGCGCGCTGCCCAGTTTTCACGTTCATTGGTATCACTACCGTCGCTGCCCGATGACTTGGATTCGGCGATTAAATCATCGCACAGTTCAATACACTCATTACAGATATTGGCGTCTTGACCTGCAATTAGCTTTTTGACTTCATGTTTGGCTTTACCACAAAACGAGCAGTGTGGCTCAATGTCATTTTTTGACATAAAAAAACGCTCCTAAAATTATGCTTGTCTTAATTGCTTTGTAATTGTGTAACCTATTAAGCAATGCTTGGACGTTTTTCTAATACTTCATCAATCAGACCGTATTCTTTGGCTTCTTGGGCATCTAGCCAATAGTCACGCTCGACGTCACGGGCGATTTTCTCAAGTGGCTGACCGGTACGTTCTGCCAAGATTTTATTCAAGCGTTCACGGATTTTTAGGATTTCGCGCGCATTGATTTCAATATCGGTCGCTTGACCTTGTGCACCGCCTGACGGTTGGTGAATCATCACACGCGCATTGGCTAAGGCGTAGCGTTTACCTTTTTCACCCGCCGCGAGTAAGAATGAACCCATGCTATAAGCACCGCCCATACAAATCGTTGACACTTGTGGCTGGATAAAGTTCATGGTGTCAAACACGGCAAGACCCGCACTCACAGAGCCACCGGGTGAATTGATGTATAAGTGAATGTCTTTTTCTGGATTTTCCGCTTCTAGGAACAACAACTGGGCGACAATTAAATTCGCCATGTGGTCTTCAACTTGACCGGCTAAGAACACCACACGCTCACGCAATAGGCGAGAATAGATGTCAAATGAGCGCTCACCGCGAGCCGATTGCTCGACCACCATAGGTACTAAAGCACTTTGTGGTGACAACACGTCACGGGTTACGGTATTTTGGATTTGACTCGTCGCGAAAGGCGAGTCCAAGAATTTTTCTAACATGTTATTGTCCTTTTTAAATATGCAAAAGCCCTTATCGTTTATAAGGGCAATTGGCATAAAAACAAGTTACTAAGCTGACTAAAAATACATTCTTAAATGCCTAAGCTTAAATATTAAAGCTTAAATGCCTAAGAATGGATTAAGCCAATTATTACATCATCGCTTGTTGTTGTTGGCTAGCCAGTAAGTCTTGGTAAGATACTTCAGTGTCAGTCACTTTACCTTGAGACAAGATATGATCGACCACTTGGTCTTCTAACACCACCGCTTCGATGTTGGCACGTTCTTGCGCATTGTTGGTGTAATAGTCGATAACTTCGTTTGGATCTTCGTAGTTTTCTGCCATTTCGTTGATGTATTTGGTCACACGTTCTTGGTCAACTTCAAGTTTGTTTGACTCAATCAGGCTAGAAACGATGATGCCAAGGCGGGCAGCACGCAGGGCTTGCTCTTCAAATAATTCGTTTGGTAGCATATCTTTGTTAAAAGTTTTAGGATCTGCGCCAAATTGCTGGGCAAAACGGTTTAACATCATGCTGCGTTGGCGATCGATTTCTTGCTCAAGCATCGATGCAGGTACGTCGATTTCATTTTTCTCAAGTAGAGCATTAAATGCCGCTTCTTTCACTTGGTTACGGGCAGCGCTTTTTACTTCACGCTCCATGTTTTTACGCACGTCTGCTTTTAGTTTGTCTAAGCCGCCTTCTGTTACCCCAAATGCTTCAAGGAACTCATCGTTTAATTCTGGTAATTGTGATTGCTCAACTGATTTGACGTTGATTTTGAACTGTGCTTGTTTACCTTGTAGGTTTTCAGCTTGGTAATCTTCTGGGAACGTCACGTCGATGGTTTTTTCTTCGCCTGCTTTCATGCCTTTGATACCATCTTCAAAGCCTGGAATCATACGACCACTGCCTAATACTAGGCTAAAGTCTTGTGCGCTACCGCCTTCAAATTTTTCACCGTCGATTGAACCTTCAAAGTCAAACTTGACTTGGTCGCCTTCGGCCGCGGCATCATCTTTGGCAACGTAAGTTTGGCGTTGTTTTTGTAGGTTTTCAATCATGGTGTCAACATCTGCGTCGCCCACGTTGGCAACTTGACGCTCAACTTCGATGTCTGACAACCCTTGAACTTCTACTTCTGGGAATACTTCAACAGTTGCTTGGTAAACCAAAAAGTCGTTTTCAAGTTTCACGTCATCAATGTTTGGCATACCCACAGCGCGGATATTTTCTTGACGAATCGCATCAAATACGGTATCGCGAATCACATCATTGATGACTTCTTGTTGGATACCTGCGCCATATTGGGCGCGAATGTGCGATACAGGCACTTTACCTTTACGGAAACCGTCGATTTTAGCGGTTTTTGCCACTTGGTTAATGCGTTTTTCCACGCGACCTTGAATGGTTGATACAGGTACTTTAACCGTGATTTGGGTTTCAAGGTTTGACTTTTTGTTGGTAGTTACTTCTAAGTTAGTAACTGTTGAATCTGACACATTTGAATTTGACATAACAAAACCTTCCATAAAATATCAAAAAAGAGCAGCGTGGGTGCCACTCATAAGGGTAAATAGCGATAAGTTATCAGGCTTTTAAGGGGATTGAAAAAAGCCTATAAAATACGCAATCCAAAATCTGTGGGTTAACGCCTGCTAAAAGGCAAAAATTAACCGAAAGTGATATAGTATAAATTAATCGCCACATAAAGTAAAAAAATTGTTGCTGTAAAATCTCTGTATCCACTATCTTAGCAGTCACACCTTTTCTATCTGCAAGTGATAGGCGTGAGTTGCAAACCTTTACTTTACCAATTGCACTTTTACTTCATCAATTGCATTAGCAGTTGCTGCATCGCTTGCCCACGATGACTAATGCGGTTTTTATCGCTCTTTTGCATCTCGGCAGCGCTTTTTTGTACGCTTGTTACCCAAAATAACGGGTCATAACCAAAACCAAGCTCACCTTGTGGGGCGGGCAAGATTTCACCTTGCCAAATTCCTTGTGCAATGATGGGTAACGGGTCATCGGCATGGCGCACGAGTGCCAACACGCAAACAAACTGCCCGATAATCGGCTCATTCGTGTGTCTGTGGGGTTTTTTAAGCAGCCGCAATAATTTTTGGTTATTGGCTAAGTCTTTATGCTCGCTAAAGTTGGCTTCATCTTGGGCAAAACGCGCAGAATAAATTCCGGGTTGACCGCCTAGTATGGGTACACATAAACCCGAATCATCCGCAATCGCAGGTAAGCCGCTAATACGGCTGGCATGACGGGCTTTAATCAGCGCGTTTTCAATAAAACTAAGTCCATCTTCGACCGCGTCCTCGATGCCTAATTGCCCTTGCGGGATGACTGATATCTCAAGATTAGCTTGTTCAAATAATTGCTTAAATTCCGCGAGTTTGCCTTGGTTATTACTGGCGAGGACTAACTGGCGGCTAGGAAATAGTTGATTGGGGATAGAAACTGACATACAGACCCACTGTGTGTATTTTGCATAAAAAACCTGAGCTTATCATAGCATAGTTAACAGTGGCTCGCGCTGCAAATACTCACGTTGCAAAAGCCTTATACCAAACCACTACAGTTTTTTTTGAGTAATTTGCTATCATCAAATAGCAAGTAACGGGTTAAAAATCAGCTTATTAGCAGGCACTCATTGATTTTTACCCCACCAGATAATAAATCCCCACTGTAGAAACGGTTAAATTTTACCAATTTTTATGGCAAAATAACCCATGTGTTATGAGGATATTATCAAGGCTAATGATAGCAAGGTTAATAAGCAAAGCTAACGATAGTAAAATTGGTGAGCGTTTTTAATCCTTGATAAAGCTTGATGAAGCATAGATAAATAACATAAACTAAATAACATAAACCCAGCCAACTTGCCATTTTGGATATGGTTTTGATATATGCGCTTTTAATACAAAGCTTTTATCACACAAATGGCATGTGGTTACTTTTATCATAAAGTCATCACAACAATAGCGAAGGAAAAAGGAAAATAATATGTCACACATTACATTACCAGATTTACCATACGCCAAAAACGCGCTTGAGCCACATATCAGCGCAGAAACCCTAGAATTCCACCATGACAAACACCATGCAGCGTATGTCAACAAACTAAATGAGCTACTACCAGGTTCAGGTCTTGAAGGTAAAGAGTTGGATGAAATCATCAAAGCCACCGCAGGTGATAGCAGCAAAGCGAATATCTTTAACCAAGCGGCACAAGTTTGGAACCATACTTTCTACTGGAACTGCCTAACTGCCAATGGTGGCGGTGAACCAACAGGCGATCTAAAAGCCAAAATCGAAGAAGCGTTTGGTTCGTATGCAAAATTCCGTGAAGAATTCAAAAACGCGGCTGTAAGCCAGTTTGGTTCAGGTTGGGCATGGTTAGTGGCTGACAGCGTTGGTGGTCAATTATCAATCAGCAAAACGGCAAACGCAGACACCCCATTAGCCCATAACCAAGTTGCGGTATTGACATGTGACGTATGGGAACATGCTTATTACATCGACTATCGTAATCGTCGTCCAGACTACGTTGACACCTTCTTAGACAAACTGGTCAACTGGGATTACGCAAACGCCAAATATAAAGGTCAAGAAGCTGGCGTAGAAAAATAATCGCCTATCTTTGCTTCTCTCAGCTCTTTAATCGTTTAAAAAAAGCCGAATCAATTTCGGCTTTTTTTATTAACAGACACTAAAAGTAAAATTTTGTTAATTGCCGAGTAAGACTTTCGTTATCTGCCACATTGGTACTATCTGACCTATCGCAAGCAAACGGGTAAGTTAAAATTTACGCTTAAACCCACCTATCAATCTACTTATCAGCCAAACGCATTGTTTAAATAAAAAATATAGACAACAAAAAGGCGAGTATTCAATGACTCGCCTAATTTATTTGCACATTTGTGGTGACGATAAAGCGGTGTTAAGAAACTTGTACAGGAATCACGTTGGCAGTGTCTTTAACGATATTACCTTCATCAAGGTAAACCAAGCGTGGATGGTGGTTGTCGGCTTCTTTCTCATCCATTTGCGCGTAGGCAGCGATAATCACCACATCGCCCAAATCCGCCATGTGAGCAGCTGCCCCGTTGAGCGAAATCATTTTTGAGCCTGCTTCTGCACGAATCGCATAGGTGCGAAAACGTTTACCGTTATTGACATTGTAAATGTCGATTGATTCGTTCTCACGGATGCCCGCCAAGTCGAGTAACTCGCTATCAATGCCACATGAACCTTCGTAGTGAAGCTCACAATGGGTCACACGTGCGCGGTGAAGTTTGGCTTTTAATAGGGTTAATAACATGATCGTTCCTTACCTTGTCAGGTTAACGCGATGGGCGTCATTGTGGTAAAAGTGAGCAGGCTAGTCATGAGAGGCTATTAACCAACTCGATAAAAGTTAAACATGATTGAAATATCAGGTGAGAAATTCATCCATCTTGCAATCAATATATGGAAGGAAAATAAAAGTTCAAGGATAGACCTTAAGATTTATCAATCTTATCCTTTGGTTAACGTTAGGCATGGGGTAGTTTAAAACTGTTGATGGCTTGCTGCGCTTTGGCTAAGTCACCTGTCACCAAATCGGGCAGGGTACGCATGGCAGCATCTAGCATACTGTCAAATGCGATTTGCTCATCAGCGGTCGGTTTGCCAAGCACATAACCCGATACTTTGGACTTATGTCCTGGATGACCAATCCCCAAACGTAAACGGTGAAAATCCGCGCCGATATGTGGCACGATATCACGCAGTCCATTATGACCGCCATGGCCACCGCCTGTTTTTAAGCGCATACGACCCACATCAAGGTCAAGCTCATCATGAACAATCAGCAGTTCGTCATTGTGGATGCCATAAAAATTCACCATCGGCACAACCGCTTCTCCTGATTTATTCATAAAAGTATGCGGTAACAATAAGCGTATATCCATGCCATACACTACGCCACGCCCAACCATACCATGAAATTTTTTATCCAACGTCATGGTGATGTTAAATGTCTCGCTCATACGCTCCACAAACCAAAAGCCAGCATTATGCCGTGTTTGGGCATACTGCTGACCTGGGTTGCCAAGTCCGACAATCAGTTTAAGTTTTGGCACGCTGATTATTCCAACTTAAGCGGCAAATGATAAATGATTATTCATCATCAGATTTTGGGGCATCATGGGTATCATCTTGTGCTTGAAGCTTACGTGCTTCTTCGTCACCTTCAGGATCACGAGTACCGGCAGCTTCTTCATTCGCTTCTGGCTCGATTGGCTCTTCAACTTCCACCGTTGGCGCTTGCATGGTAGCCACGGTACGGTTAAACGGTTCAGTCACTTCAAGCTCACGAATGGCAACGCCTTCTGGTAACTGGATATCTAACAAGTGAATCGAATCACCGACGTTCATGCCAGATACATCGACTGTCAAGTATTCTGGGATTTTTGAAGGAATAGCAGTGATTTCAAGTTCAGTGGCATTCGATACAAAGATACCGCCTGCTTTATGACCTGGTGCATCTTCAGCGCCTACATAGTGTACAGGAACAGTGATGTGCATCGCTTGACCACGGACGATACGTTGGAAGTCAGCGTGCATCGGGGTGTTTTTGGCTGGATGACGTTGTAATGCTTTAATCACTACTTCTTCCGTACCTTGACCTTCTACGTTGATGGTCAAAATGTGAGAGAAGAAACTTTCTGTTTCAAGTGATTTAATCAATTCATTGTAACGGATAGCAATAGAGGCTGGCTCTTTGTCCGCACCGTATACGATTGCTGGTACTAGGTTTTGTTTACGAAGGCGGCGGCTCGCACCTTTACCTTGTAACTCGTCGCCACGTACGACAGCGTTTAATTCAAAAGTTTGGTTACTCATGGGAGTTTCCTTGGGTTAGGCTAGTCAGGGATACCTTGTCAGTATGACTTGGCTTTTTGCCTTTACTTACAAAGCTCTACTTACAAAGCTTTAGTTAAATAGATTGGCAAGTGACTAGCGAGTGAAAAAAAGCATAAATTTGCGACCAATTTATGCGTTATGCGCCACTTTTAAAAAAATGGCAAAACTTTAACAATTATTTTGCAAATAGCAAGTTAACAATAGCAACATGGGCATAACCAATACGCCCGTATCCTACATGCTGGCTAACCTTGCTTAAAATCACCTACATAATGTCAAACATCGCACTCAATGATTCTTCATTGTTGATACGACGTAGCGCTTCAGCCAGCATAGGCGCAATGGTCACTTGGCGAATTTTGCCCGTATTTTTTGCCGCATCTGACAGTGGGATAGTATCGGTTACGACAAGTTCATCAAGCACTGACGCTGCAATTGTTTGAATTGCTTTGCCTGACAATACGGGGTGAGTGATGTAACCCACCACACGGCGCGCGCCACGTTCTTTTAATGCGGCAGCGGCTTTACACAGGGTACCTGCGGTATCCACCATATCATCAATAATCACGCAATCGCGGTCTTTAACATCACCGATGATATGCATCACTTCTGATTCGTTGGCTTTAGCGCGGCGTTTATCGATAATTGCCATGTCGGCATCGCCTAACTGTTTTGCCATTGCACGGGCACGCACCACACCGCCCACGTCAGGGGATACCACCATCAAGTTATCGTATTTTTGCTCACGCAAATCTTTAAATAAAACCGGCGTACCGTAAATATTGTCTACCGGGATATCAAAGAAACCTTGAATCTGGTCTGAGTGCAAATCCACGGTAACGACACGGTCAATGCTCACAATATTGAGCATATCAGCGACCACTTTTGCTGAGATAGGCACACGCGCTGAGCGAGGACGACGGTCTTGACGTGCATAACCAAAATAGGGCATCACTGCCGTAATACGACCTGCACTGGCACGGCGCAAGGCATCTGCCATTACCATGATTTCCATCAAATTGTCATTGGTCGGTGAGCAAGTTGATTGTAGGATAAAGACGTCTTTACCACGTACATTCTCTTGGATTTCAACCGCGACTTCACCATCCGAAAAACGCGTCACATCGGCACGTCCTAGCGGAATATGTAGGTGATTGGTGACATTTTTTGCCAATTCTGGATGGGCATTTCCGGTAAAAATCGCCAAATAAGGCATATGCGAGTCCTATTTTTCTAGACAAACGACGGTTTCATCAAACAAAAAAACTCATCAACTAACTTTTACAATTAGGATGAGAAAAACGTCATTACGTCAACTACTAAAAATGGGTTAGTAAAGAAAATGGCAGGGGTAGCTGGACTCGAACCAACGGATGCCAGGATCAAAACCTGGTGCCTTACCAACTTGGCGATACCCCTGTGACGGTGCGAACTATACCGATTTTAGGCGATTTTGTCAATGTAAAATGTCTTGAACAGCGTAGATTTTATGACAAAATTTTTACTACGTGATGCACAAGAAAATTTGTACATCTTTGAATATGGCAGGGGTAGCTGGACTCGAACCAACGGATGCCAGGATCAAAACCTGGTGCCTTACCAACTTGGCGATACCCCTATATTGGAAGCGATATTTTAACCAAAAAACATAAAATTGCAAGCTTTTTTTGGGCATAAACACCAAAATTTTTGCAATCGTTTATTTATCAAAAATTTATTACAGCGTATGCACCCAATACGCCTGAAAAGGTGAGGATTGTAGCCAGTGTTTAATGCTATTTTTATCAAAATCGCTAGGTGCTGGTAAAAACACACAGCTTCCTGAGCCCGTCATGCGCGGTCTGGTGTGGGTGTTGGCGGCAAGCGTCCTTAAAACATTCATCGCGGCGTTGACGTCTGCAGATAACGCACATACCACAGGTTCAAAAACATTGGTAAAGCCATCAGTTAACTGATTGGTAAAGGCATGGCAATGGCTTTGCAAATAGTCATGAGACAGGCTTGCACAGTCCCGTTTTAGCAGCGGATGGGCGAACAGTTCAGCCGTGCTGATATGGGCATCGGGTTTTAACAATAAAAATTGCTGCGCAGGCAAGTCAATCGGCGTTAAAATCTCGCCGATGCCTTCAGCAATGGCGTCTTTGCCAAAAATAAATATCGGTACATCGGCGCCCAGTTTTGCGCCGATGAGGCGTAGCTGCTCATTGCTCAATCCCAGTTGCCATAAGGTATTAAGCGTCATCAGGGCTGTCGCACAATTAGACGAACCCCCGCCCAAGCCTGCCCCCATCGGAATGTGTTTATCGAGGTGAATATCAACAATCGGTAATTGGGCGATTTGCGAGTCACTCAAAATTTGATGATTTTTGGCAAAGGCTAATAAGGCAATGGCCGCTTTAATAATCAGATTGTCGGCAGGGTTGTCGGTGACGTGCTCAGCATTGGTAAGGGTGACGGGCAAGTTGTCGCCAATGGTTTTATCCGTATGACTAAAAGTGAGCGTATCGTACAAATCTATCAGCCGAAATACGGTTTGTAGATTGTGATAGCCGTCGGGGCGTTTACCGGTAATATGTAAAAATAGATTGATTTTGGCAGGGGATTGTTGGGTGATGGTCGGCATATTTTTATAATGAGTGACAGGTTTGCTTGAAATTCTAACATATCAATTTGCATTGAAGTTCATTGAAAGGATAAAAATCGGCTGTGCTATAATGCCTTTCCTTTTTGATTCGATGTTCAAATTTAAAAAATGTCTCAACTTAAACCTTTTCTAAAATGGGCTGGCGGTAAATCACAACTCATTAGTGACATACAAGCACGTTTGCCAAATTATACAGCCAATCAAGATTTCTGTATGATTGAACCTTTTTTGGGTGGGGGTGCGGTCAGTTTTTGGGCATTATCTAACTTAAAATATTTAAAAAAACTTATTATCAATGACTTTAATGAAGATCTAATAAATGTCTATCAGGTTATCAAGGCAGATGTTCAAAATTTAATGATTGAGTTAGATAACTTGCAAAAAGATTATGATGAGTTATTAGACAAAAGTGCAAAAACGCCTTATTTTTATGCTAAACGTACAAGTTTCAACCAAAGAAATCTTGACCCAGTGAAGCAAGCCAGTTTATTTATATTTTTGAATAAAGCCAGTTTTAATGGGCTATATCGAGTTAATAAAAAAAATCAGTTTAATGTGCCAATAGGTAGTTATAAAAGACCCGTTTTTTTGGATAAAGCATTATTACTTGCAGTCTCTGACGCGTTGCAAAAAGTCGTGATTTTACAGGGTGACTACGAGCAAACGATTAAAGCGCTACCAAACAACTTACCTTGCTGGTTTTATCTTGATCCACCTTATCGCCCGATTAGCGAAACAGCAAGTTTTACTGCTTATTCTCATCAACTTTTTGATGACAGTGAGCAACGTCGGCTGCATGAGTTTTGCCAGAAAATTGATAAGTTGGGGCATCAGTTTTTATTAAGTAATTCCGACCCAACGACGCACAGCGAGTATGATGATTTCTTTGACACACTCTATCAAGATTTTAACATCGAGCGAGTAACGGCTAATCGTGCTATTGGGGCAAAATCAACCAGTCGCCAAGCCGTCAATGAGTTGTTAATACGGAATTATTAATCTCTAAACAATTTTATCGGCTTTGATAGTACCGTTTTGAATATCTAGCATAAATTCCTTTTTAAAATAAAACGCATGGTTTTTATTGGATACATGGCGATCAAGCGTGGTGCAAAATATAGGATTATATTGCCCGTTCGCTCTCTTTGCGTCTTTACTGCGAATTTGGATATATTTGCCGTTTGAAGTATGAATAAATTTGTCGGATGAATTTTCCAAATCATGCAAGATTTTTGCTTTTATCGTTTCAAAATCATCATGAAATTGTTGAAACAAATCACGATTTTCTTTGCAATTAATGTGATACGCAGGTAAAAAATACCAATCATTAGGCTCTTTACTGTTTTTACAAACAGGCAGATAAAGCAAATTACTTATTTTGGCTAGTAAGCGATTTTCTACAGTATCATTAAAAAATAAACTATCAAAATCTTTAGAAATTTGGGTAATAAACATGGTTTCTCTAGGTTTGCCGTTGCTATCTGCTTTATTGGTTTTTAACTCACCATCTTCAAAATCGGTCAAATCGCTATTGTTTGGCATGTCTAAAAGCTGTTGTAAGAATTGCCCCGTATTACCTTTATTAATTGTAAAACTGGTTAAATCTTCTTGAAGTTTAAGCTGTGAAAATGGCTTGTGATAAAGGGCTGGCAATTTATCAAATACATCAACTAGTTTCATTTTTTCCCCTAAAATCAAATAATTCACTTAATGACAAATCAAACGCGTTAGCAAAAATCTCAATATTGACTAATGCAGGATTTCGCTCGCCACGTTCGACCATGCCAATATAGTTGCGATGAAATCCTGTCAGTTCTGCTAACTGCTCTTGACTGAGGTTTTTAGCTTTGCGCAGTTGGCGAATTTTTTTTCCAAAATTGATTAAAATGTCATTTTCCATTGCGTTATTCTCACTGATTGATTAAAATTAACTACACACAATAAGTGTTATTTTCGGAATTATTGACATGCATGTTGCTTACAAGTTCAATGATGATTGTGAATGGCTAGCGGATGAAGGCATCAAAGGCAAAATTGTGAATACCTTGCGAATGCTTAGCTTGGATAGTCGGTTAGAAAACCAGACGGTTTTCATTCCTGATGGTTGTGAAAATATGGGATTTTTAGAAGGGAGTTATGATATCGCGTCAATGTTGCACTTTATTGCGGATATGATGGAATGATTTTTTATCAATCAGAACTACAAGATTTCACGCTGCTGCAAGGTGATTGCTTACACATTTTGCCGACAATCGGATAGTTTGCACATCCTACCAACTATCCATGATAAATCTATCAATATGATTTTTGCCGACCCGCCCTATTTTTTATCCAATGACGGGTTAACGGTAAAAAATGGCATGGTGCAATCGGTCAATAAGGGTGAGTGGGATAAATTTAGTGATGATAATGAAATCTATATTTTTACTTATGATTGGCTAAGCCAAGCAAAGCGAATGTTGGCAGATAATGGCACGATTTGGATGAGTGGAACCCACCACAATATTTTTACGCTAGGGCGAGTATTATCACAACTCAATTTTAAAGTCTTAAACATGATAACTTGGGAAAAACCCAATCCACCGCCAAATTTTTCTTGTCGCTATTTCACCTATTCAACTGAATGGATAATCTGGGCAAGAAAAAACCCAAAAATTCCGCATTACTTTGATTATGAATTAATGAAGTCGCTCAATGGTGACAAACAAATGAAAGACGTTTGGCGACTGCCTGCGGTATCAAGCTGGGAAAAGCAATTTGGCAAACATCCTACGCAAAAACCGTTAGGATTGTTGTCAAGGATTGTTTTGGCGTCTACCAAAGCCAATGATCTCGTGCTTGACCCATTTACAGGCTCATCGACAACAGGTATTGCTGCCAATTTATTTGGTAGAAAATTTATCGGAGTTGACCAAGATAGTAATTTTTTAACCTTAAGCAAAAATCGCTATCTTGGGTTGGATGAAAAATCACGCCAATATTTTAAAGAGAGAGTAAAACAACAGATTAGCTTGTAGCTTTCATTATTTTTGGCTCTTGAATCGGTAGATTGAGGACAGCAGCCAAGGCAGCCAGTGCCATATCGGCATACCACATATATTGATAATTACCAAATTTATCAACCACAATTCCCCCCAAATAAGCGCCCAAAAACCCACCAACTTGGTGACTAAACAACACCAATCCAAACCGCGCTAGTATCTGACGCATAAGACTGTACAAAAAAAATCCATGAATGCGCGATTTCATACAATCAATGTGCGCCGAGCAATCTTGATTAATTTAACCCATAAAAACAAAAAACCCTAGTAAATACTAGGGTCTCAGGGATTTTAATGGTTAGCTTAACACTTAACCCAAAATTCGTTGTCTTAAACTTACTTGCTTTGGAACCAAGAATCCGCACGGCTACGTGCAGTGGCAATGTCTTGCGATGACAAGTTTAATGCCAATTGACCGATTTTGCTTTGCGCGCGGGTGCGTACTTGGTCTGATAGCATGCCGTCACGAGCCGCTAGGTCATACCATTTGTAGGCATCGACCAATTTCTTTTCTTTCTCATCTAGCATGGCTAGGGTATAGCTGGCACGGTTATCACCAAGTTTTGCCGCTTTTTCTAACCAATAACGCGCTTGCCCGGCATTAGGCTGCACGCCTTCGCCACGAATATACATCATGGCAAGATTTAATTGTGCAGGTGCAATGTCTTGTTTGGCGGCGGTGGTGTACCACTGGATGGCTTGTTGGAAGTTTTGCTGAATGCCAAGACCTTTTTGGTAGCGTTTGGCTAGGAAGAATTGGGCTTGTTGGTTGCCAGTTTTAGCTTGGCTAAGTAATTCCATCGGTTCCATGCTGTCATAACGTGAGCCATTGAGTGGAATATTGGCAACCAGTTCAGCGCTTGCAACGCCCGATAAGCTTAAAAACGCAGTTAATACGGTGACTTTTAATAATTTCATAACCAACTCCGAGTATCAAGCTGCAGCCATCGCAAGCTTGCCTAGGTTTAGATAAAATAAACTTAATAAATAGGTAAACGAATTAACAGAAAATCTTAAATTTTACAATGATTTAGCCATTCGTTATGTTTTAATAGGATAACGCAATCTTTTGATTGTTTTAGGTTAACACTGTTTGCTTTGCGTTTCAAATATTTAAGTGAAAATGTAAACAGTTGTTACAATATTTCACAGGGGAAACAAAGCCTTGCGACAACGGGTGTCGTGTAGGGCTTTACTTTTGTGACATATTGTTAGATTAGACGGTAATTTATCTGCTTACCAAATATTCATAGACATAAAATCAGCGATAAAGCAGCTTAGTTTTTGGTAACGCGATAAATAGCCACATCGGCAAGTAGGTTGGGGTTTTTGCGGATGATTTGCGCCAGTGCCCACGGGTAGGGCTTTTCACTTTCTTGTACCGCAAAACGATTGATGATGCGGATGTCATTGTCATGACACAGCTTTTCAAAGTCTTTAAAAGTACACAAGTGAATATTGGGCGTGTCGTACCAAGCAAACGGCAGGGCTTCAGACATTGGCATCATGCCTTTGATACCCAAGTGAATACGGTTTTGCCAATGTGCAAAATTAGGGAAAGTGACAATCACTTCTTTGCCAACACGTACCATGTCGAGGAGGAGTTGGTCAGGCTCTTTGACCGCTTGTAGGGCGCGCGCCATCACCACCGTGTCAAAGCTTGCATCGGCAAACCGCGCTAACCCATCATTTAAGTCTTGCTCAATGACGTTGACGCCTTTGGTAATGCAGTCATTGATTTTAGTTTGGTCGATTTCGATACCATAGCCAAACACGCCCAATTTGTTTTGCAAATGCGCGAGTAAATCACCGTTGCCACAGCCTAAATCCAAGACTTTGGCATTGGGTTTAATCCAGCGTTCGGCAAGTTGATGGTCGATTTTCATGCTATTCTCGTTAAATCTAAAGTTAAATCCAAAGTTAAATCTAAGTTAAGCCGTTAAAAAATTAAATACCGATTGACGATAGGTTGGAATATCAAACAAAAACGAATCATGCCCATAGGCGGCATCGATATTGATATAGCTTACGGGCTTGCCATTGGCAATTAGCGCATCGACAATTTCTTGCGAGCGCTCTGGGCTAAACCGCCAATCGGTGGTAAAGGATATAATTAAAAACTTACATTGGGTATTTGCCAATGCCAACCTTAGCGCATCGGTATCACTCAAACTATCATTGATACTGTCATCCTCAATCGTGCCACGCGCCGGGTCAAAATAATCCAGTGCTTTGGTCATCAGCAAATAGGTATTGGCATCAAAACGTTCACTAAACTGCTCACCTTGATAGCGTAAATAACTTTCCACTTGAAACTCTACATCGTAGTTGAACATCAGCTTGCCGGCTTTCAAATCGCGTCCAAATTTTACCCGCATCGCTTCATCGGTGAGATAAGTGATATGACCGACCATACGCGCCAAAATCAAGCCGCGTTTGGGGATTTTGCCTTGCTCGATATAGCGTCCTTCACAAAAATCAGGATCGGATAAAATCGATTGGCGTGCCACCTCGTTAAAGGCGATATTTTGCGCAGACAGCTTGGGCGTGCTGGCAATGACCACACATTTTTTCAGCCGACTCGGATAGTCAATTGACCACTGCATGGCTTGCATCCCGCCCATTGAGCCACCAACAATGGCATGCCAGATATCAATGCCCAGATAGTCAGATAGCATGACTTGGGTTTTTACCCAGTCTTTGATGGTGACTAAGGGAAAATCTGGACCATAGGGCTTGCCGGTTTCTGGGTTGGTACTGGTTGGACCCGTCGAGCCGTAGCAGCTGCCAATGTTGTTAAGACACACCACAAAAAAGCGCGTGGTATCAATCGCTTTGCCAGGACCGATAAAAGTATCCCACCAGCCTGCTTTTTTATCATCGCTACTATGATAGCCAGCCGCATGATGACTGCCCGATAGCGCATGACAAATCAATATCGCATTGGATTTATCGGCGTTGAGCTCGCCATAAGTTTCCACCATTAAATCAAAAAACGGCAGCGTGCGATTGCATTCTAGCGTCAGTGGGGTATCAAAATGAATTTTTTGCGGTGTGACAATACCCACAGATTTGCCATCAGATTTGGCAAAACTAATCGGATGATCGTCGTCAAAATTTTTGGGGACAGTCAATTCAGCTTCAGGTAAAATCTTGGTATGTGGTTTGTGTTGCTGTGTACTCACCCGCTTTCTCACTAATTTTTGATTGATAACGCATTAAAAGTATAGCTATTGTAAGGGTTTATATGGGTTATCACAACTTGGAATTCAAATGCCAAATTTAGCCTCATCACCCCACCATGCACTCCTATCGTTCACGGGATTGGCGCTCACAGGATTTTTGGCATTGACGTATTTGGCGTTTCATCAGCCGATGTTTTATCAGGCAACAGCGGTTTTGGCTGCCAATGCTACTATAGTTACAAGCGACACGATGGTCAGCCACCAAAACCAACAGCACCAACAGCCCAAACAGCATAACCACCAAGCAGATGGTGAATCGGCTAGCAGTCCTTCACGAAACGCAATCTTTAAAAGGCCTATTAAAAGTCCTGCTAAAAGCCCCATACCCTCTGAACAAAATTCTCGTCTAGTGGATGCGCTATTGGTGATGGGTGGGATAGGTTGTCATTGATTCAAATATAGCTTAAAAAATGCAAGAATTGAGCAATTTCAGGTGATTATCCAGTACGCGCACCCTAGTAAATATGCTAATCTTAACCATACTTTTTTTATGATTTTTTGGATTAAAGACAAATTATGAAGCCAAGCAATCCACCTGAAATTGCCGTTGTCCTTGTGAATTTGGGAACACCCGATGCGCCGACTGAAGAAGCGGTGCGCCGCTATCTCAAACAATTTTTGTCCGATCCGCGCGTGATTGAAATTCCGCAGTTTATTTGGCAAATCATTTTAAACTTGTTTGTGCTACGCAGTCGCCCCAAACGGGTTGCCCACGCCTATGCTAGCGTGTGGGATGGCGACTCCCCACTGCGTAAAATCACGCTTGCCCAAGTGGACTTGTTGCAGCAGCGTTTTGACCAACAGCAACTGCCTTGCAAAGTAAGCGTCCATGCTGCCATGACCTATGGCAAACCTGCGTTAATAGATGTGCTATCGGCGCTAACTGCCAAAAAAGTAGAACAAATCGTGGTGTTGCCAGCTTATCCGCAGTATTCCGGTTCAACCACTGGCGCGGTGTTTGATGTCGTCGCCAAATGGGGGCTTAAGCAGCGTAATTTACCCAGCATTAGCTTTGTCAAAGATTATTTTGCCCATCCGCAATACATCCAAGCCTTGGCCCAGAGCGTCAAACGCTTCCAAGCTGAACATGGTAAACCTGAAAAACTGCTATTGAGTTTTCACGGGATTCCAGAGCCATATGAGCAAAAAGGCGATCCGTATGCCAGACGCTGTCGCTGTACGGCAGCGCATTTGGCGCAAGTGCTGGGGCTTGAGCGTCATGAGTGGGAATGTAGTTTTCAATCACGCTTTGGTAAGCAAGAATGGGTCAAACCTTATACGGATGTGACCTTAACCGAGTGGGGCAAGCAAGGTATCAAATCGGTACAAGTGCTAAGTCCAGCATTTTCGGCAGATTGCTTAGAGACGTTAGAAGAGTTGGCAGTCGAAAATCGAGAGACATTCCAGTCCAATGGCGGTGGGGACTATCATTATATCCCTGCACTTAATGTAGATGCTGCGCATATTGACTTGTTTGAATCACTGGCATTGCCACACGTGCAAGCGTGGCAACAAAATCTGCAAGGATGGTATTAACATTTATGATTAAAGCTTGGGCTTAAAGCGGACTATTACTAGCATTAATAGCGAGCCTTATTAACTGCAAGCCAATAAAAAAGGTTGGTAGCTTACCAACCTTTTTGATATTTATTTTTGACCTTTAAATATAAAAAATTTCAGTGCAGAAAATCAGTCTTTATAACTTTCATCTGCGGCATCAGGGTCAGCGATATCACTAATAGTCGGATAGTGCTCTTCGCTAAAGCTATCTTCAACCAGTAATTCATCAATCCGCTGCTCATCAATATTTTGGCGATGAATCGGGGTCAAACCACTTTCACCCGCTTCAATATGGCTTGAGGACAAGGATTCATCATCCAATTCCACAGTAAAACTATCCGCATCAATATCGGTCAAATTGCTAGATGTTGGTTTGGCTTTCATTTTTGTTCCTTAATTTTCGTTTATTGTTTATTATCAGTGTTATGTCGTTATCATAGCCAGTAATCAGCATGACATCTATGTTGCCAATGTGATATTTGTGTTATGTTATCGAAAACAGTTTTTCGCACAGACAGCGTTTTTAACAATTTTTATGGATAAAACAGGAAGTGACTATGTTTAAAAATCTTGCCTCAGATGCATTGGGTTTGAGTGACATCGGTAAAATCATCCCACCGAGTCAGTTTAACCAAACTGATATTGATGACTATATTTTTCATGAAGATAACGAGCGGATTTATTTTGTGATTAAGTCAAAAATGGACGAATATTGCTTTACCAATGTCGCTTTCATCCACCTTGATGGGCAGTCGGCGACCAGTAAAAAACGCCTGCTAAAACGCTATCCATACCGCAATTTTCAGCCCGCCAATATCATGATTGAGACGGCAGGCACGATGGATATGGATGCTGAGCTAAAATTTAGCTTGGGCGGTATGGCGTTTTCGATTGATATCGACAAAAATCAAATCGAGCAAATCCGTGATATCTATAAGGCGCTGACTGCGATTAGCGAGCAATGCAAACGCATTGCCCATGAAGAAATGGTACTAGAAAAATCCTTTAATACCGTCACCAATATGTTTAGCTTACGCGAACTGTCAGAAAACGTGGTGCTTAACTTGCCGGATGTCATCAACCAAACTGTCGCACAAGTAGAAAATGCCTATGGCGAGCGTTTAAAGACCATTCGTAATTATGACTTTGGCGCGATTTTTGAGCATTATTTGCGTCAATAATTGCTAAAACTTATGCAAACTGTACTCACCGCCTACGCTGAGCAAGGTATCAAACTTGCGATTGAAAGCAAACGGGTCAAACATATCAACTTTCGTATCAAATCGATTGATGAAGCACCGTTTACCAGCTTGCTCAGCGTGTCTTATCCCATGCGTATGCCACAACACCTGCTGATGCAATCGCTTGAACATCGCCTTGCATGGGCAATCGACTGTCAGCAAAAACAACGAAAACTTAAACAACTTAAACCCAAAAAACCTGCTTATATCAATGATGTCAAAGATTTGGCAAATTTGACCCTTGAAAGCAACATTTATTTTGAAGGGCAACAGGTTATAGTCAGAGAGTTATTGTTAAAACATCACATAAAACCAAGCGAGCTGGCGCGATTGGATGTTGCCAAAACCTTACGCCATATTTATAAATTTTGGCTCACTCAATTTATCCAAAATCGCCAAGCGTTTTGGCAAGACAAAGTGGGTAAATCCGCCAGCAGAATCACGCCCTACACCATGAAAACCCGATGGGGCAGTTGTAGCACCCAAGCCAAAACCATTCGCTTGTCCGTTTGGCTGGCGCAATTCCCGCCAGACTGCGCGGATTATGTGTTGGTGCATGAGCTTTGTCATCTGATTGAGCCCAATCATTCGGCACGATTTTGGGCGCAGGTGGCACGAGTTATGCCAGATTATAAAACTTGGCATCAGCAATTAAAATTTGGCGAGCTTTAATTATTAAAGTCACAAAAAAAGCCATCTCGCTATGAGATAGGGTTGTGGTAGCCGTAAAAGTTGCAAATTCCTAAAATCAATCTGCTAAAATGTAACCCTATTTCAATATTCAAATATAATCACTAAAAAAGCTGATAAAAAATGTCCCAAATTCATTACCAATTCGATTTTAAAAAATTTCGTGAACACCTTGTCGATGTCACGCTTACGTTTACTGCGGACAATGACGACCCAATCGTTTGGCTACCTGCTTGGATTGCGGGCAGTTATATGATTAGAGAATTTAGCAAACACATTACAGCTGTCACCGCCACCATTCATGACACCAACGCCAATAACAATCAACGCCTTAAAAAATTGGATAAAAACCACTGGCAAATCCACGCCAAGCAAGGCGACCGTATTAGCATCACTTATGAAGTCTACGCTTATGACTTATCGGTGCGTGGGGCATATGTCGATGAAACTCGCCTGTACGGCAACTTCACCTCCCTAGCATTAGCGGTACAAGGGCAAGAAAACCAAGCGATTAAAGCCGAACTCATTTGCCCGCAAGACTTTTATGAGGTAAACGGTGTGGAAGTCAGCCTAGCTACTGCCTTAGCGGAAAAAATGCACCAACAAGCCGAACAAACCATCTATCAGCTAACGGCAGACAACTACGAGCAACTCACCGACAGCCCGTTTGAAATTGCTGAGCAAGACGAATTTTGGTTCGATGTAAAAAGTGGCGAAAACACCATTGCACACCGATTTGTGATTTCTGGCGTACACCACAGCGACCTTGAACGGCTAGAAACTGACCTTAGCAAAATTTGTCAAAGCTATGTCGATTGGCTGGGTGATACGCCGTTTGATGATTATCTGTTTATGACCATGGCGACTTCAAGCGACTATGGCGGGCTTGAGCACCTTGCCAGTACCAGTTTGATTACCCCACGAGATGACCTACCCACATTTTTTGAACAAGCTGAGCCAAGCGAGAGTTATCAACGCTTTTTGGGCTTGTGTAGCCATGAATATTTTCATGCGTGGTGGGTAAAAACCGTGCGTCCCGAAGTTTTTTTAAACGCCAATTTTAACCAAGAGACTTACACCACCTTGCTATGGGTGTTTGAAGGCTTTACCAGTTATGTGGATGATTTTATGCTACAAAAAAGCGGGGTTATTTCGCAACATAGCTATCTTAAGCTGCTTGCTGAACAAATCAATCGCTACTATCAGACTCACGGGCGCGCCTTGCAAAGCGTGGCAGAGTCAAGCTTTGATGCGTGGATAAAGCTATATCGTAGCGATGAGAACACCGCCAACGCCGGGATTAGCTACTACAATAAAGGCGCGCTGGTGGCGTTATGTTTAGACTTCACTTTGATAAACCATGGCAAACGTATTTTTGATGTGATAAAAGTTTTTTATGACAAAGCCAAAGCCCAAGATAATCGCCGTTTTGGTATGACGGACGCCAATCTAGATGACGTCATGAATGAATGTTTACCCAAAGACGTTTGGCAAGATTTTAAAGCCAAATATATCGACGGCACGACAGAATTACCGCTATTTGAACTGTTGTCAGAGCAGGGTGTGAGTATTGAACAAAAAGACGATGATATTACTTGGGGCATGAAATATATGAGCGAGCCTACTGGGTTAAAAGTGCAACGTGTTGTGCGAAATAGCCAAGCCGCCGCTGCAGGGATTTCTGCTAATGACGTCATCGTGGCAATTGATGGGTTGAAAGCGAGCGAAAAATGGCTAAAATCTACGGCTAAAACACAAACAATTAGTGAAGACCCTGCCGTGTGTCATGTATTTCGCCGTGATGAGTTGTTGGTGCTTGAAGTGCCACCCGTGAGCGACGCGCATGTTAAACAACCGCAAACATGGATGTTATCAATTGTGAATGAAAAAAAGGTTAATGTTTGGATGCAAATTTAATGTTATTTGATTGAGATTTCTTAGGCGGCTTTTACTTATGATGAATGAATTTTATCTAAGTTCTTATGATCTTGATTGGTTTTGCTATGATGATAATGGTCATATTGCTGTACTATTTAGTAATGGTACAACGGCTGTTTTACCAAAGTCGTTGACAAATTATGATGTGCTTTATAGTTATTTCTATTTAGAATTTGATTATTCAACGAGCAAAACTTGGATGGATGAAGCACTAAAGTTTTTTGCATGCAAAGGCGTAATTGCTTACGATGCAGATAGTGTTAATTTTGGTCAATATGATCAATGCAATTCACCTGAATTTTTATGTAACATTTCTCAGATTCCAAAAAATATCGTTGAAAAAATGGCAAAATTTAATGGTATTTTTTTGTGGAATATTTCTATTCCATTGCTTCCAGATTCAATAAATCTTGCAAAATTATCAGAAAACCTTTAAAATTCGGCTTCCAATTTTATCAATCCATCCTGTGTTGGCTTTAATCGGTTGG
>OCTV010000204.1_pt1 | contig 24061 bp, 20 predicted proteins | sample 1539101 | NCBI WGS metagenome assembly OCTV01 (sample SAMEA3991422, study PRJEB22521) | metagenome | biome: anthropogenic terrestrial biome; feature: sewage plant; material: sludge | place: Sweden | collected 2012-09-26 | reverse complement strand
CGTCGGGGTCGCTGCTGTGGCCGGAATCGTGTGGTCTGCTGTTGGCCGGGGAGGCCCAGACGAGAGCGATCGGGGCGTCCTGGCTAGCACCACGACGACGCTCGCGGTCGCGCCCACCTCAAGTGCCGAGGTCGAGACAAGCGCTGACGGCCCGGAGGAGATCCAGACCACATCGCCCACCGGTGCTCGACCGGAGATCGTGGCCACCCCAGGACCATTGCGTCCGACGGAGGTTCTCGCGTCAGGAGGACTGCCAGCAGCGACTCTTCGCTGCACCGGTGAGACGATCGACTACGGACCAGAGCGGCTCATCGACGGCGACCTCCAGACCGGATGGGGCGTGGCGGGAGATGGAACCGGACGCTCGGTGACCATGCGGTTCTCGGGTCCGGTCGAGCTGACCCAAGTTGGCATGACCCCTGGCTACGCGAAGGTTGGGCCTCGGGCAGACTTCGATTGTCAGGACGTGGGTGCCTTCGACCTGAACCGTGTCGTTGTTCGGGCCAGCTATCGGTTCGACGATGGATCGGAAGTGGTGCAGACCTTCGAGCAGCGACCGGAGTTGCAGTTCGTTGCGGTCGATGTCGTCACCACCTCTGTGACGATCACGCTCATCGAGACGCTGCTTCCATCCGGTGCTGACGACGACACCGTCATCTCTGAGGTGGCATTCGAGGGCAGCGCCGGCTGATTTCTCTCCGGCAGCCCTCCGCGCGACTGCCCGCAACGGTGGTGGACTCCGCTTCCATGCAGGGGTCTGTTCCTGGCCCTTCTAGACTCCGGGCCCATGGGCGACGGGAATACGCGAGGAGGGCAGCCGGGCGGTCTTCCGAAGGTCAACCTCTTCAAGGATGCGCCCACCGAAGCGCACGCGGATCCGAATCAGGCTCCGCCGGTTCCACCTCCGGTGCTTGCTCCGCCGCCTGCCACCCCTGCCCCTGCCCAGGCGGCGGCTGGTCAGCCGACCTCGGGGTCGGGCAAGCGAGTGCCGCTCATTGCGATTGGCGTCGTGGTGGCGCTCGTCGCGGCCATCGCCCTGTTCGCCGCCATGGTCTCGGGGAGCGACAAGCAGGACCAAGAGTCAGCGGAGCCCGCCACAGGGGGCGTCGAAGCGAGCGACGAGGAACAGGCGACAACTACAGCATCGCCTGGAACCAACACGTCGACACCCACCACGACGGCCACAACGGCCACCGCCCCACCAGCTCCGCCGAGTCGTCAGTCGCCCACCTCGGCATCAGCTTCATGTGTCGCCCCTGAAGGGTTCGAGGCGGATCGGTCGACTGTCCGGTATGAGGCTGGCAACGTTCTCGATGGACTTCCCGATACGGCTTGGCGGTGCCCTGGGTCAGCAGTTGGAGAGACCTTGAGGGTGACCCTCGCGGGACCGACGGAGGTCACCTCGATCGGGCTGCTTCCGGGGTACGCCAAGATCGATCCCACCGATGGGACAAACCGCTTCTTCCAGAACCGAAGGGTCACCGCCGTTCGGTACCACTTCGATGATGGGTCGACGGTCGATCAGAGCTTCGCTGATACACCGACGACCCAGACAGTCTCGATCTCGGCTGTCACGTCGTCGATAGTGATCGAGATCCTGTCGACGACTGGCGATGGCGGCCGGGACTTCACAGCCATCTCAGAGATCGAGGTCATCGGCCGTCCGGGCACCAGCTGCGGGAGCGCAGGCGAGGCCCCGGGCGGTGGGTGTTGTGTCGACTACGTCGACGCTGTGGGATTTCCCGACGCACCTCCACCTGGGCTGTGTGCTTCCGAATGAGGTCGAACAGGGCCTTCATCGGGGCCATCGCACTCCTGGCAGGGGCCTGGGCAGGTGTCGCCTGCGGCGGGGGCGGTTCGAACGGCGCACGCCCTTCCACCTCGACAGCCACCGCCTCGACCGATTCGACCACCACGAGCACGACAACTCTCGCCAGCACGACGACGACGGTCGCGACGACGACAACGCTGCCTCCCCCGCCTTCACCCCACGTCTTTCCGATCCAGGGGACGACGAACGTGCAGTACGCGCGGTCCCACCACGACTATCCAGCGGCGGACATGTTCGCTCCATGCGGCTCGACCGTCGTCGCCGTGACCCGGGGGCGTGTTCACGAGGTCTCGTTGACGGACGAGCACAACCCGTCGGTGAACGATCCCGAACTTCGCGGCGGTTTGTCGGTGAGCTACGTCGGTGACGATCTCGTCCGCTACTACGGCAGCCACTTGTCCGGGGTCGCCGAGGGGATCGCTCCCGGCGTCATGGTGGAGGCAGGCCAGACCATCGGATTCGTGGGAGACACAGGCAACGCTGCGGGCACCGGCTGTCACTTGCACTTCGGGCTATCGAGTCCCTGCGGCGGGACCCTGCGGAACTGGGAGGTCCGACGAGGAATCATCGCTCCCCAGCCGTACCTCGACGCGTGGCGCGACGGCGACGACGTGAACCCGGCTCCCGAGATTCGTACCTGGGAAGCGGAGAACCCTGGGCGATGCTGACCGGAGAGTTGCCATGTCGCCTGGACCGGTGCCCAGAGCGCGGCCGATGTGATCGACCGGTGCTCGTTGTTCGTATGTGTTCTCAGGGATGAGTGACTTGCCCAGTCTCCGCCACTTCAGCTGGCTCTCGGCCGAGCAGGAGGCTCGGCTGTTCCACGAGCCGCCGCGGCCCTTTGGCCGTGGCGAAGACCTGGGTCGGCTCGCTGCGGCGTTGGGTGCAACCCTCTACATGCCGGCTACGCGACCGACGATCGCTCGCGATCTCCATCTCTTGGCTGGGCGGGGCGTGACCAGCTCGGTGCTCTGTCTTGAGGACGCAGTCCCGGACGCGTCTATCGGCGCGGCGGAAGCGAACCTCGTTTCGCAGTTGCACCGCCTCAGCACCTCGGTCGTGGAGAGTCCCCACGACCTGCCCCTGATCTTCGTTCGCGTGAGGGAGCTGTCGCAGATCGCAAGGGTCGTCGAGCTCGCTGCTGAATGCTCGCGGCTGATCTCTGGCTTCGTTCTGCCCAAGTTCGACCCCGACACCGGGCGGGCATACCTGGACGAGGTGGAGCGCCTATCCGCGGCGACTGCCCTTCGGTTCCTGTCGATGCCCGTGCTCGAGACAGCCGATGTCCTCCACCTGGAGACCAGACTGTCCAGCCTTCTTCGCACGCGCGAGCTGCTCGACGAGTATCGGGATCAGGTGCTTGCCGTCCGGCTCGGAGCGACCGACCTCCTCGCCATCTACGGGCTGCGCCGAGGACGCGACACGACCGTCTACGAGATACCACTGCTGGCGCACGCGCTCACTGATGCCGTGAACGTCCTGGGGCGCATGGAGGGTGGTCATCCGGTGACGGGGCCAGTGTGGGAGTACTTCGCGGCGAGTGATCGCCTCTTCAAGCCTCAACTACGGCAGACACCGTTCGACCTGCGGCATGCGAGCGAGCTTCGAGAGTCGCTACTCACCGAGGACCTCGATGGCCTCATACGTGAGGTCGTCCTCGACCGTGCGAACGGGTTAACAGGAAAGTCCGTCATCCACCCGAGTCACGTGTTGCCCGTCCACGCACTCTCGGTTGTTCCCTTCGAGGAGTACAAGGATGCCGTCGACATCATTGATGGATTGCACGCCGGTGGAGTCAACGCATCGGCGTTCGGGAACAAGATGAACGAGGGCAAACCCCACGCTGCATGGGCCCGACGAACGGTCATGCGTGCGGAGGTGTTCGGGGTGGCGTCACCGGACGTGACGTTCGTCGAGTTCTTGCAGGCAGGCTACGACCTGCTCAGCTCGTAGGGGCCTTTCCGCGTGGGGCGCTCATGGACCGGCAACTGGGCAGAGAAGAACGTCGGCATCGTCGTCCGCGCGGATGACACGCCCGCCGCGGTTCCGATCGAGGACCTCGTCGGCGTAGCACTTCGGCGCAACCCCAAACGCGTGCACCTGCTTGTGTCGAGCGTCCTTGGCAAGCACGTCCCCGCCGATCCTCGGGTGATCGAAGCTGCCGGTGTGCGGCTAGGAGGGGTGGTTCGGGAGGCGCTGGCTGGTCAGTCGGCACTCGTGGTCGGATTTGCGGAAACTGCGACCCTCCTGGGACAACTGGTCGCCGACGAACTCGATGAGCCATACATCCACTCGACCCGGCGCCGCTGCGAGGGAAGGGCGAGCTGGGCGAGCTTCAGCGAGGCGCACTCCCACGCGACCTCCCACCGCCTCCTGCCTTGGCCAACGACCTTGATGGACCACGGGGATGTTGTCGTGTTGGTCGACGATGAGGTCTCGACTGCCCGGACCGTCCTCAGCGCGATCGAAGCCCTGCACGGTCTTGTGCCACGGAAGCGGTACATCGTTGCGTCGCTGGTGGACATGAGCGACGTCGTCGATCGCCGATGTGTGACCGAAGCTGCGCGTTCACTCGGGGCGGAGATCAGCCGGCTCTCGCTTGCCAAGGCCAGCGTCGAGGTGCCCGACGGGATCGTGCCCCCGCCCAACCTCGTGGTCGAGAGTCGCTCGCACGCGGGCCGTGGGCAGGTTGTCAGGACCCGAGCCCCGTGGCCCGCCGATGTGCGTGAGAGCGGTCGCCATGGGGCAGAGACCGATCGAGTGGCCCTCAGCTCCGCGGTGGCTGCCACTGCGGACACGGTGGGAGCGGCGATACCGAAGCCAACCGGTAGGACTCACGTCCTCGGTGCCGAGGAGCTGATGTACGTTCCGTTGCGCATCGCCCTCGAGCTGGGCGGCGATGTCACCTTCTCGACCACGACCCGGTCGCCGGCGGTGGTCATGGACGTGCCGGGCTATCCGCTGCGGCACGGCATCAGCTTTCCGGCCCACGAGCTCGGCGCGTCAGGCACGCGCTACGCGTACAACATCGAACCAGGCCGACACGACCAGATCGTCCTGATCGTCGATGACGACTGCGCCCTTCCCTCGCTGGGCGGGCTGCTTGACGAGTTGGTCGAGCTGGCGCCATTCGTGCTCGTCGTCACGATTCCGACCTACCGACCCCCCGGGCCTCTGCGAGGTCCAGCCTTCGGTAGCTACGCGCCATCTGACGTGGGGTGGTTACTCTCGGATCTGTCGGACGTTGCCTTGGAGGCGCCGACGGCGGAGCGCGAGCGCTCCATGCAAGACGGCGGTCACTACGCAGAGTCGCTGCCCATCGAGTACGAGCCCGATTCTGCCTACATGAACCTGTTCGAGACCGCAGTCGCGAGGTCTGAGGAGCGTGTGGCCTTGGCTGTGGCGACCGTCGGCGAACAGATCCTGCGCCGCCGCGGGGAGAGCGCGGTGTTGGTGTCGCTCGCTCGTGCGGGCACCCCGATCGGAGTGCTGCTTCGACGTTGGGCGCACATGGTGCACGGGCTGGACTGGCACCACTACTCGATCTCCATCGTGCGTGACCGGGGCGTCGATGTGCTCGCGCTGTCTTACATCGCCGCGCACCACGATCCGCGTGACGTCATGTTCATCGACGGTTGGACCGGCAAGGGTGCGATCGCTCGTGAGCTGACCGGGGCGATCCAGACAGCAAACAAGTCCCTGGGGACGGCATTCGATGCGACTCTCGCTGTGCTTGCCGATCCCGGCCACTGCGTCGAGCTGTTTGGCACCCGGGACGACTTCCTCATCCCCTCTGCGTGCCTCAACAGCACTGTCTCTGGCCTCGTATCGCGCACCGTCCTCAATCCGGAACTGATTCGTCACGACCAGTTCCACGGAGCGAAGTTCTACTCAGAACTCGCGAGGAAGGACGTGAGCGGGCTTCTAGTCGCGAGGATCGCGGGTCACTTCGCTGGCGTCCAGGAGGACGCTCTCACCGAGGCGGCGCGAGTAGGTGATGCCCCCGACTGGCGCGGGTGGCGTGCAGTGGAGTCGATCGCTGTCGAGTTCCGTCTCACCGACGTGAACCTGGTCAAGCCGGGTGTGGGCGAGACCACTCGTGTGTTGCTCCGGCGGCTTCCGTGGAAGGTCCTCGTGCGGCCCGACCGCGCCGATGAACTTGGGCACATCTTTCATCTAGCGGCCGAGCGAGGAGTGGAGCTGGTCACGCGGCCTGACCTTGCCTTCTCCTGCGTTGGCTTGATCCGCCCGGCCGGTCGAGGCGAACAGTGACGGTCCTCTTCGCCGACCTGGACAGGACGCTGATCTACTCCGCCGACGCACTCGACATCCGAGTGCCGGACAATGAAGCGCCTCAGCTCCTATGCGTGGAGACCTACCAGGGTCGCCCGGTGTCGTTCGTTACCAAGGTGGCCGCGGTAGGCATCGCTCGACTCCTGGAAGTGCAGGCTCTGGTGCCAGTCACGACTCGAAGTCTCGATCAGTATCGACGGGTCCGCCTCCCAGGGCCGCGGCCGCGTCTTGCGCTCGCCGCAAATGGAGGCCGCCTGCTGCGGGTCGACGAGGTTGACGAGGACTACAGCAAGGAGACCTCGGCGCTGCTCGAAGGATCGACACCACTTGACGTCGTTCTCGCCCACCTGCGTTCGGTCGCCGACCCGAGGTCTGCCCTCAGCGTTCGATCGGTCGAAGACCTGTTCTGCTACGCGGTGGTGAACCGGGAGAGCCTGCCGTCCAGCTGGGTCGTGGATCTCGCTGACTACGCAGCCAGCGTCGGGTGGCAGGTCTCGGACCAGGGCCGGAAGATCTATTTGTTGCCGAATGAACTGACCAAGGGAAGTGCGGTTCGGAGGATCGCCAAGGAGTTCGGCTTCGACCGGTTCCTCGCTGCGGGCGACACGAACGCTGATGAGTCAATGTTGATGCATGCGGCCGAGGCCCTTGTCCCGCGACATGCTCCGATCGCTTGCCGCGCGAAGGGGTTGGGTGCTCGTCTCACGAGCGCGGCAGGCGTCGCCGCTGGCGAGGAGGTAGTGGCCTGGGCCGAAGCCCGCCTGCTCGCTCACTCCGAACCAGAAGGGGGTATCGAGGGAGTGAGTTAGGGTTCGCGGTCGAAGGTCGTTCGAAGGGGATATGTGTCTACCGCTTGGATTCCGTTTCGCTGCTCCGTACACCGGACCGAGCTTGTCGGTCGCGCCGACTCGACGCCCACCGGTTTCGAGCTAGTGGCGCTATCGGCGGTCCAGGCGTCGGGGACCAACGCCAAGGGCGTGGCGCTTCGTGGCGAACTCAGGCTCAGTGCAGCGTTCTCGGGGTGTCCCTCGTGCGGTGCGACCACGTTCGTGCGCTGCGGTAGCTGCAGCGGCCTCGGGTGCTCGGTCGGCACGGGCATGTGGACCTGCCCATGGTGCGCGCAGTCAGGCGAGATCGGAGCGCCAGGCCCGATTACCGACGTGCGCGCCGCCGACATCGGGTAGGAATCGGGCGGCAGGGGTCCGAAGCTGCGGCCGAGAGAGGGGTCACCCCCTCGACGCGCTAGACGGCGCCGGTCGGGCCTACTTCCAGTGTCCACCGTGGGTGTTACACACGACCCCGGTGTTGTTGCACTTGCTGCACGTCAGCTTGCCGAACATGCCGCTAGCCCGCCCGCCGTTGCAGGCGGTGCAGTCGTTGAGGCTGCGTCCACACTTCTTGCACTTGTTCATCAAGGGACTCCCATCTAGCGGATCATGGTCTTCGACGGCAATAGTCCGCCGATGGCTAGGCGATCGTAGGGCTACCGACATATGGCGGCAACGAGGTCGGCCGCTACTGATTGTTGACGACCCTGTCGGTGGTGATCCATTCGAAGAAATCCGCGCAGCACAGCCGCAGCCAAGGTTGAAGACGATCGGGCACGGTCGCGGTGAATGCCGCCTCGATGTCCGCGGCGATCTCGGAACGGGGGCGTTGGAGCGCGAAGAAGTCCGGCCAGTCGCGCTCCGACATCCGCCACAGCGCAGCGTGCGCCTCCCGTGTCGTCATGGTCGTAGTCCGCGGCTCGAGCGGCCCTGACTGGAAGTCGGCGACCGGCGTGACGACGCTTGTGCGCGCGAAAGCAAGGAGCGTCGAGAAGTCCGGGTTGGTCGCAAACCAAGTACTCGGAGCGATCGACGAATCGCTGTGCTGGCGGAAGGGCGCGGCGACTGCGACGAGAGCGTCCTGACCGAGGCGTCGAGTTGGGATCCACGGCGAGCGATACGACTCAAGGGGCAGCAGCCCCTGGATCATCTTGTCCATTCGAGTGGCGTTGGTCATCGGCCTGCTCTCTCGACGCTGGTGGGCCGACTGGTCACGACCGTCTCGTGATCGTTGTTCGTGTTCGACCAGCAGGCGTCCCACCTTTCGGTTGGCACGACTGTGCCTGCGCCGCCAGGACTTCCCGTGTCGTTGACAACGATGCCAGTCAGTTCGCCGGAGCTGTCTCGCACAGTCCCGGTGACCTGCACTGCGTGGTTGACGTTCGACCGACCGTCGGCGTCGTAGTACGCCGGTGAATACTCCGTGGGCGTACCCCACAGCTCCTCGGCGTCGATCTCGGTGATGACACCATGGCCCTGTTCGACGAAAGCAGCGAGTTCTTGGACGTCCTGTGGGTTCTCGATCCGGTTCTCAACACCGTTCTTGCTCAGCAACTCGCTGATGGCCTCACCGTCTTGAACTCCGCCGTTGTCCGCCGGATTGGCGTTGCCAGTCTCGCAGAGTCCGGCTGAGGCAGCCTGGTCCACCACATCAGATTCCGATGCGTCGACGCCGCAGTCGCGCAGTACAGCCGAGGTCGATGCCAGGGCGCAGTCCTGCTGGTAGCCAAGGTCGTTCTGCCCTTGCTGATGCCATTGGTCGGCCCGGCCCATCGGATCACCGCCGAGAAGCTCACCGGCCTGTTCGCGGGATTCCAGGTCGGCCTTGGCATCGTTGACGACCCGCTGCTCATCCGGGCTGTGGACTTCTCTCGGCAACTCCGCTTGCTGAGATGCGTCACCGTGTTCGGCTGAGCCAGCGTCGTAGGAAGCGGCCGCCGTGGGCTCTTTGAACTCGACTTCCTTCGCTTGGCTGGGCTCCTTGAACTCAACTTCCTTGGGAGGCCCGGGTTCCTTGAACTCGAGTTGCTTCGCACCGGTATCAGAGGGTGCCTCGTCGATCGCTTGCTGAGCGTCCGCATCGAACTGTTCGATCGAGTTCGGAGGCACGCCGTCAGCCTCGGCTTGAGCGTACGCAGCGTCGAGGGCATCGCGTGCCTCCTGCTCACGCTCGGCTTGCTCGTATGCCTGCGCCAGCTCGCCACGAGCGGCATCCACCTCCTGGCTGTCTCCCTGGGCCGGTGGAGCAGAGGACCCGTCATGGAGAGTCGGTGGCTGATCGGAAGGACTGCCCGGGTGATCGCTCGGGGAGGACGAAGAACCCGATAGGTCGCCCGAAGACTCGTCGGGGTGAAGTTGAACAGTCTCATCTGGTGCCCACGGCTGAGGCTCAGACGACGGGTCCGGCTGGTCTGGACCGGGCAACTCGTCGTAGCTCAGCTCGGGGTCTTTGAGGCCGTCGTCCGCGCCGTAGTCAGGCAGCGAGTCGTAGTCGGCGTCGCCTTCATCCAGCCCGGCGGTTTCGCCGTAGTCGGGAAGCGAGTCGTAGTCGCCGTCGCCCTCGTCGAACGAGTCGGCCTGGCTCGGCGCTGCTTCCGCGGAAGAGTCCGCGCTGTCGGCGACGCTGCTGAAGTCGGCGCTCGTTGAGGTGTCAGTCACCCGTCGCTCCCACTCGCTTCACGAGCCATCGCGGTTCAAGGCCCAGCGACCCTATCGCACGCGCAATCCTCTGCTGCTGGGTCCCGGATATGTAGCCCAACGATGCGGCCAACGCGTCGAGGATGGCAGGAGATCCCGCCAACTGGTGCGGCCAGACCAGCGACCCGCGGCTGCGGAACGCATCAAGTTGGGCCAGCTGCTCCGCCCACGAAGGTCCGGCAAGGTCGATCCCTGCTGCCTTCCAGCGATCGGACGAGGGGTGCGGCTTGGAGGTATCGGCGCCTGTCGTGGAACTACCAAGGTCTAGCCGGATCTTGGTGAAGCGGTACTGGCCAACAGCCCACTTCCAACCTGGTCGGCCGAGACCACGACCCGTCTCCAGCTGCGTTGTCATCTGTTCGGTGACGTGCGCGGCGAACTCGGCGGGATCGTGCCAGGTGCGAATCAACTCGAAACGTCGTCCAACCGAATCCGTGACCGCCAGCCCGATCGCGCACCGACTGGCGCGCTTGTTCGCGTTCTGGAGCGACGTGAACCAATCTCCCGCTGGGGTACCGACGACGTCGTAGGTCAGGTGGGCGACGACGGCCTGCTCGGCCCAGAGTGCGACCGCCGGCGTTACAAGATCGCGGGCTGACTCGAGCTGGCCGAGGGTCAGCAGCCTTCCGCCCAACTCGTCATCGCTACCGCCCCAACGGACTCCCAATTTCGGTGGAGATGATGCGGCACCCGTCTTGCTCTGCGTCGAGACACGGTCGATGCGTGCCAACACCGGACGATCCATGCCCGCGCTGTGGGCCACCACGGTTCCAGGCTCGAGTGCGACCACATGCGCCGACTGCTCATCAGTCAGGTTCATGGTTGCGCCCACAGTCGCTCTGTCGTCCTCAGCGGGGAGTCGGTGCATCAGCTTGACAGCGCTGTTCTTGACGAGGTCTGGGATCACCTTCGATGGGATCTGCTCCGCCACCACGACGCCCTCGCCGTACGAGCGGATCTCGGCAAGCAGGTTGGCGAACATGGTGACGGCATGAGCGGATGGGCTCTCCTCGGCGACGCGTCGAAGGAGCCGGTGAGCCTCTTCGATGACGAGGACGTGCGAGAGCCCAGGTTGCTGAAGACCGAACTTCTGCTTGAGTCGCAGTAGTTCGACGACGCGGATGATGAGGCTACCGATGAAGAACGCCTTGTCTTTGTCGTCGCCGAGGTCCTCGATCTCGAAGACCGTGGGGTGGGCAAGAAGGTCGTCCAGGTCGATCGGGTAGCCGCCCTCAAAGAACCGGCCCGGCGTTCCGCTGCGAAGGCTCTCGACGCGCACGCGGATGAAGCCGCGCATGTTGTTGCGGACCTCGGTGCCGTATCCCAGGCCCTCGACGACGGCCAACGACTGGCTCACGAGGTCGCCGAGGACGGGCCAACCGGGCGCAGTGAGCGAAGCATCGCTCGCTCGACCGGTGACCAGGTTCCAGCCCCGTGCCTGATACGACCGGGTGAGCCCGGCGCTCAACACTTGCGGGAAGGGCTCCTCGGCGTCGAAGGAAGCGGTGAACAGTGCCTTCACCATGTCGAGATGAGTCTGGAGTGGAAAGGTGTGCCTGACCCCGTTGACCTCAACAGAGCTTGGCTCCAGTGGGTTGATCATCGGTGGCGGTGAGTCGGGGTCTCCAGGCCGGATGACGACAACTGGGTTGTTCGGGTCCAGCCATGGACCGAGCGCTGCGTACTCCGCTTTGGCTGGCTCGATGACCATCCACGGGATGCTGCGCTGGTTCAGGCTCAGCAGCAGACTCCGAACGGTCTCGGACTTGCCAGCTCCGGTCGCCCCGCTGACGAACACGTGGCGGTTGACGCTGTCCAAGGAGACGCCGAATGGAGCGGCCGGTGACCGCGCGCCGTCGAGAACAGAGCCCAGCTTGAGCTGGATCTTGTCTTCTACGTTCTGGTCGAACTCCGGCAACGGCGTGACACGAACGCCCGGAAGTTCGCGGAACGGCGGGCGGACGACGGCCGCGACGGCATCGGCGCCAGCCACCACCGAGCCAGTCCAGGCGTGTTGGTCGCCGACTTCATCGGACTCCGGACGGAGCATCAATGGAACTTCGGCAAGGTCACCGGAACCGGCGAGCATCGCGGCGGCTACTCGGGCGCCCCGGTCATCCGCACCGCCGGTCCAAACCTCTAGCTCCCAGCAGCCGACGCCCACGCTCCGGTCGAAGTACTCCAGGTTCTGTTCGACTCTGGCGAGCTGCCGGCGGTGTACACCACGTCCAGTGCGCAACGCTTCGAGACGTCCCACCTCGTCGCTGAGCTTCTCGATCGTGGCGCTCAGGGTTGAGGGCGCGACAGGCCGGGCTACCGCGAGAAACGCCATCGGTGCGCTCGTCAGAGTGAACAAGTCCTCGAGCCGGTCAGCCAACGACTCTTCGGTTGTTGTGCCTGCGTCGAGCGTCAGTTGTGTGCGCTGCCACTTGAGACCCGACAGGGCAGTCTCGATCTCGCTCGCGCTCTGTGTACGTCCCTTCGCCCCCGGTGGGAACCCGACCGCTGCGTCGTCGGACTCCGGGCCGTTCTCAGTACCGCCGACGAACACCTGCACGGGACCGCTGGGCCGCCCCCGGACCCATGCCACGACGACCGGACGCCCTGCGCCATGGGCCACCGTCAAGGTGCTCAGGATGCGATGGCGGCCAACGAGACGATCCTCGTCCCCGCGCAATGGCACCTCGGTCAGGCGATGCGAGAGCAGTGCGCGCTCCTTCGGCAGAGCAGGCGTCATGGGATCGCCAGGTAGCTGTTCGATGTCTGCTTCGACCAACGGAGCTGGTTCTGGCAACTGGCCACCATGACCGTGTCCTTCGCGACGATCATCATCATGTCGTCGGGCATCTGCTGGAAGATCTCGGGTTCGACGACGTACTCATGCACCCTGCCTGCTGAGGTCGTCGTCGTCATGGACTTGGACCCTCCGGTCGATTGAGTCTGCGACGAACCGCGCTCGAACGAGTTGGTCACGGTCGAGCCAACGGTCCGACTGAAGTTGAAGCCGCCGGCACCCCCACCGCTGTTGCGCGACGAGGTTCTGCTGGTGCTACGGCCCTGCGAGGTCGAGCTTCCGTAGGAGCTGCTCCAGTCCTGCGTCTGCCCCTCCGCTATCGAGATTCCGTTGACGACGAACTTGTACTCCCGGCCAAGGAACTCAGACGCAACGACAGCGTCCTGTGGATTCGGCATCTTGAGGAAGAGCGCGACCGACGAACCGGCGTACCCCAGCATGCGCTGTCCAGCGTCATTGATCTGCGTGTACATCAGCGCAACACGCTTGCCGTTGGCCTGGGCGGTGTTGACCATCTCGTCTCGAACCTCGTCTGAGAGGCGCTCCGCGCCAACCACAACGAGAAGCTCCTGAGCGCCCGGACGCTTGAAGGTCTGCAGGACTGCTCGGGCGATGAGCTGGCGGCCCAGCTCGACCTCCTGGGTGGAGTGGCCCGACACCACGTCGTACCACCGGATCGAGAGCTTGCCTGCCCCGACGATGTCGGGACTGATACCTGGGGACTTGCCGAATCCGCGCAAGGCTTCGAGGTCGAGATGAAGGTCGGACAGGCGGTCCTGAGTGGCGCGCCGCTGCGACACCACGCTGGCGAAGAAGTCCTGAAGGTCCCGTACCTCGTCGATCGTCAGTGAGGGCGGAGAACCAACAGCACCGAGTGCTACGTCGACCGCGTCGATGATCCGCTCGACTGTCACCTTGCCCTGAAGCAACCTGACGACCTTCAGCAGTTCCTGCTGCTCCTGCTGGTTCTGTCGCCCCGCAGTGCGGTCGTCGGAGGTCCTCAACGCGTCAACGAGAAGGGCAACGACCTGGACGATGTCGGGGTTGCCGAACAAGTTGACCGTGCTGCCCTTGGAGCTGACCTGCTCGAACTGCGCACGGTTCTTCTTTGCGCCCTGCATCTGAACGCGCAGGCTCGTGGCGAGGTTCCAGCCGGAGAGGTTGAGGACATGGCAGGCGTCGAGGCCGCTTTCGAGCCCCGAGGTCACCAACGTGGTCGCTACCTGCTCGATCGCCTCGGCGGTGCCTCCGTAGATGGGCACGACGTTGACGCCGCCCGGCAGCGGCACGGGATGCCAGAGCGGCCCGGCCATCTGGGTCTGGCGCAACCGGGCCTCGTCCGCCTCGACTGCGGCGCGCCACTGGTGGTGGGCGGTCTCCAACTCCCCCCGCGTCGGGGCAGGTGGCTGATCCAGCAGCGGACTACGCGGGCCTGGATCAGGCTCAATCGGATGCCAACCCAAGTTGAAGGGGCGAAGCGCACCTGCCACGACAGACCCTTTCAACCCGTGTACCTGCCACGGCAAACCATACCGAAGCGGCCGCTGCCAGGCTGACGGTGCCGTCGAGGAGATCGTGCTGCGTGGGGCTGGCGAGGGTGGTGCCAGTGGGACGCAGGTTGTTGGCACCCGAGGAGCTCAAGGCCCAACCGTGCCCGCCAGCAGAGCTTGCTGGACTCATGAGGACGGCGCGGCGAGAACCTCGCGGTCGCCGGTGCTGGATTCAGGGCGGATCAGGCTGCGGACAGCACCGGGACTTGGCGCCGGTGACCAGCGTTCGCCGCGCAGCCGTTGGATCGGCGCGGCGTTCCGGCGCGGATTAGCCTGTGAACAAGCGCGACTCCCGGTCGCCCCTAGTCGAACGAACGGAGCGAGGCAGAAGGGTGGCCGGACTACTCAGACAACTGCTTGGGACGGACCGCCCCATGGTCCCGTCGCAACGACTGCCGACCGACGGGTGGTGCGAGGCATCTGGCCTCGGGCGGATGAGCCTGGTGTGGCCGTGGTACCAGAATCCGGAGCCTCAGCCCCTCGTCGACGACCATGGTCGGGAGATCTCGGTCCAGCCTGGCCTTGAGATTCGCGCGCCTCGCTCCGACTCCGACATCGTGCTCGTGCTCTGGTCCGGGTCGGGTGGAGGCATCGTCGTGGGGCCAGACTGGGCGAAGTCGATGGTCAAGATGTACCCCGGCACCCGGATCGACCTGAACGCTCCGTTCGCCCTCGACGGCGCGGTCGGTCGGGTTGCTCGCTTCAGCGACGCGGCGACCACGACCTGGCGTCTGCTCGTCCCACGCGAGACAGCGGGCCTCCATCTGGAGGTTGGCGCTCCTGCGCAGCATGCGGACGCATACTGGGTGCAGATCGAGTCCATGTTGGCCACGTGGGGCTGGGATGACTAGTTCGTCACATGCGCCCGTCGGCGCGCACTTGGTCGCCTTCATCCGTGACAACTACCGTGAACCGCCTGGGCGACGCCCGCCCCCGTCTGGGGTTCTTGAGAGTTCTAGGGGTCCGGGGGAGGGCGCGGGCGCGTGACATCTTGGTGCCGTTCATGCGGCCAGATCCAGGGCGGGCAGTCCGGCCCGTGCGCAGCTTGCGGGGTGGACCTCTCCGTCGAGCCGCCAGCGGCGTCGCCGATAGGACTCGTGTTCGAGGTCCGCGGCAAGCTGGGCGTTGGCAAGAAGCTCGGGATCTGCCTCTCAACCGACGGCGACTCGTTCCTTCTTCACCTCTCTCCCAAGGACAAGGAACCCGCCCGTGTCCCGAACACGGCGCAACCCACCGACACCGTTCCGCACGGGCTTGGCGCCGCCACCCGCCTGCTGTACGCCGCCAACCTCCAGGAGGGCAAGCAGGCTTGGGACCGCGATCTGCTTCGTTCGCGCGCAACCGAGATGTGCGGGGACGTGCGCGAACTTCGGCGCCTCGCCGACGACGCGCTCGAACTCCGCTGGTCTGAGATCCTTGAGTGGGCACCCCTCTCAGCGTCGGAGAAGGCGTGGCGCACCGCCCATCACGCGGCGGCAGGCGGGCAGCTCGACCTCCTCCGTGACTCGCTCGCGCAGCTTCCCCCATCTGGCTACCCAACTCGAGCGTCGCTCCTCCTGCCCTATCTAGGAGCAGTGCGCTATCAGTCGGCTGAGTGGATGCCGGTTCTGGAGCAGCTTGCGAAGTCGGGTGCCCCCGGCGGTGAGGCCGTGAAGGCGGCCGCAGGGGACTGGCGCTCCGCCCTAGATGCTGCAGCAACCCTGACCTCTGACCCCAGGAGAACGCAGTGGGCCAAGGTCAAGGAGCAGCTCGATGCGGGTGGCACGCTCCCGCCATCCCCTTTTCACGACACCCCTGCATGGACCGCCGCCAGCTTGGTGTCGTCGGCTGATCGTTCGCAGCCGATCAACGCAGCGCTTGAGCATCTTGTTGGCCTGGAGCCCGCACTGTGGGACGACCTCATCGACGAGGGGCGGATCACGAAGGCAGCGGCACTCACCTCCCTGCGGGGTGGGCTCCGGACCTACGTTCTTGCGCGACTCGATCCCGAGAAGTTGTCCGATGCGGAGCTTCGCGACGTTGGCAACGACGGGGAATACGCTCGACGTCTGTTCCTGTCCCGCGACAAGGCGTCCCTATCTGGCTTGGCTGACAGCCCGAGGGTTCGCCACTACCTGGCGCTTCTGGATGTCATCGAAGGCGGGCGCCCTGATCCGAGCCGACTCGATCCAGAAACCATTCGCCTGCTGGATCTGCCGACGGAGGTGCTCGGGCAGATCAAGGACGGAGCAGTCTCAGCGCTACCGGCGGAGGTGGCGAAGGATCCCTCGCTGTGGCCGATCTTCTCTGATGTGGCCATCAGCGGGAAGTTGCTCCCGGACGCCGGGCGCGGTGCCAGCGACCCGTTGAACGTCTGGATCGGAGTACACCGGCTACTCGGTCTGATCTGGGAGGGTGACCTGACGGTCGCCGTTGAGCACGGCGGGGTTCTCGCTGCCCAAGCTCACGAGGTCGAGGAGATCGAGGATGAGGTGCTCAACATGAGTGCCTTTGCCCTGTACCAGCTTGGTCGTGTCGAGGAGGCGCTCGGCTTGCTGGAACGAGCGCTACAGGGGCTCTACACCGAGAACCTCTTGGTGAACGCGAGCATCGTGGCGGGCAGGGCACAGCCCGAGGTCGGAGTTCGCTACCTGGCGAAGCTGGTCGAGGAGGCTCCAACACCAGAGTTGCAGCGTGCAGGACTGGACCAAGCGATCGGAGTCTGGCAGCGGACCGACTTGGACTTCCCGCAGGTGCTCGTGCCGGCGCTGAGGTCAGTACTGAGCTCCGAACAGCCCATCGACGAGTACCTTCGACTCGGCCGAGTAGCGGTGATGGTTGCGCCACAGGTTGTCGGAACGCTGCCGAACCCAGGTGGCGAGCTTGACGGACCGTACCGACTGATCCAGATCCGAGGTCGCTGGAAGACAGAGGACAGCATGCTCCTCGGTGATCTAGCGGACGCCTACATCTCGCTGTACAAGTCCGTTGGCCACGTCGAGTGGTTCATGGATGACTGGAGCACCTGGATCGACACCATCCGGGAGTCGGTCTTCGTTGACTTCGGAGAAGCCGCGGGTAGCGCGATGTTCATCGACAAGGTCATCATGAACGCGCCCGATCTGTTCCAGCCGCAGACACGATTTGAATTGGCGGCACAAGCGGGCGCTCATCTGGCGTTCGCATTCCGGCGGGACAGCAACTCCTTCCTGAACGATGCGGCGGTGGCGAAGTTCTTCATTCATCCCCTTGATGAGTTCATATCGTCCCGAGGAGATTTCGAGCCGGGTCTGGTCGACTATCTCTCCAACAACTTCGCAAGGTGTGCTGGTCTCGGAGTTCTCCATATCTTCGAAGTTCAGAACCCGCAGATGGTTGAGGAGTACAACTCGCTGAACGAACGAGCGAGGTGGGATACGCAGAACTACATCGCGATTCAGGTCAAGAAGGAAGAGATGCTTCGCGACTCGCTCACCGGGCCGATCTCAACGATCGAAGCCGTGGTTAGCCGGTTGCGTAAGCTCCAGAACCTTGATGATAAGGCCACGAGTCTCTTGTCTGACGTGGCGGGTTCGGTGTCCGAGTGGCGTTCCGAGTGTGAACGACTGTTGAGATCGTTGTGAGGGTGTGTCGATGAACGAGCGCAACCCCTATGTGATGCTGGGCATCCCTTTCGGGTCACCGAGGGATGTCGCCACCCGCGCCTTCGCTCGCAAGGCCAAGGGAAAGCGACGGTCGCGTACGGCCGAGGCGAAAGCGGACCTGACCGACCTCACCTGGGCCCTCAACCAGGCGTCGGAAGCGATCGTCGACCCGCGTGCCGCTCTCGATGTCTACCGCGTGCCCGCCGACCCGACGGCCCTCGAGCCAGCGGGTGAGGGCGTCCTTCGCCCTGGGCCAGAGCTGATGCCCCGAACAACCGAGTCCTCGAATGCCGAATGGGCACGGCTTCTCGACGCAGCGCGCATCGAGGCCGTTGCCGCTCTTCACGAAGAGATCGCATCTAGCGCAGCGCTTCCCGAGCGCTGAGAAACAGGAAGTACGCACCATGGCCAGAGCCGACGACATCCTTCAGGACCTGCAGGACCGCATCAAAGGTCTGGAGCAGCAGGCCGAGCTGATCAAGACCGTGCTCATCGTCAAGGAGCCCAACACCGTCCACGCCTCCGAGGCCTACGAGGGTCTGAGGAAGCAGGTGGTTGCGGCTGCCGCCGAACGTCGAAGCCACCTCGCCCAGCTCGTGGCGATGTCGGTTGCGGTCTCGCGTGCGACCTCGGTTGCAGACCTGGTGCCCCAGGTCAGGGAGTGGTTGGACCAGGCCGGAGTCGTGGCGCTGGTGGACGTTCCGCCCGGGAGCGACATCTCACACGTGTTCGAGGATGTAGGCGGCGAGGGACTGTCAGGTCCCATCGAAGTGGTGGAGCCGGCGTACGTGGATGCGCAGACGAGCAGCGTCATCCGTCTTGGTCGGGCGCGACAGGCTCAAGCAGTAGCGTCGTCAGTCGGACCCGCACCGAGCAGCCCAGCAGAGGACTCCGTCGTCGAGGACTCCCAGGATCAAGAGGACCACACCGCATGACCGCCTTCGGCATCGACTTCGGAACCACGAACAGCGTCCTGGCGGTCTCGTCCGGCAGCTCGATGGAGACGGTCCGGCTCGACGAGCCTCCGGGCGAGTTCGCGGAACTTGGCTTCGATCGAGTCCTGCCGACGGTGCTTGCCGACAGGAGCGGAACGCTTGAGTTCGGCTGGAAGGCCAAGCGGAATCCGAACCGACTCGCTGCCGTCAAGCGGATGTTCCAGACCGACGATGACGTCACCGTCGGTGGACACAACCTCAAGGTGGAGGAAGCGGCGGCGATCTTCTTCCGTCAGATCAAGGAGCGCGCCGCCAACGGCGGGCTGAGCCTCGATCGAGCTGTGGTCACGATCCCGGCCAACAGCCGGGGCGCCGCGCGCTTCCGTACCAAGATCTCCGCTGGTCTGTCTGGAATCGAAGTCATCGCCCTCGTCAACGAGCCGACGGCTGCGGCTATGGCGTATGCGAAGACCATCCGGGATGGTGATCGGGTCCTGGTGTTCGACTGGGGTGGCGGCACTCTCGACGTCACCATCTTGCAGAACATTGATGGTGCCTTCGTCGAGGAAGCATCGAAGGGGATCCAGCGTCTGGGGGGCATCGACATCGATGACGCGTTCGCCGCAGCGATTCGCTCGAAGCTGCCGGCGGGCTCGCAGCTCGACCCGTTCGACCTGGAGCTGGCGAAGGTCAAGCTCTCGCTCCAGGAGTCGACCACGATGTCGCTCATGGGCGGCGGCACGGTCGAGGTCGCCCGAGGCGACCTTGAGGATGCGATCCGCCCGCTCATCCATCGCACTCGGGAGCCAGTCGAGAAGTGTCTTGCTGACCTGGGCAACGCACGAATCGACCATCTCGTGATGGTCGGCGGATCATCGAAGATCCCGATGGCTCAGAGATACATCCGCGAGCTGCTCCGGCTCGAGCCGATGGCCGAGGTCGACCCGATGACTGCGATCGCCGAAGGCGCCGCACTCGCCGCAGGCATCCTGTCCGGCGAGCAGGAGGACCACGACTTCTTCGTGGGAACAGAACACGCGCTCGGAATCGTGGTGCACAACCAAGGACCCGACAAGCCCGAGTTCGGAGTCCTCATCCCTCGCAACACGAAGCTGCCCGCAACCGCCTCAGACTCCTATGCGCCGGTTCACGATGACGCCGAGCAAGTGCTCGTACAGATCATCGAGGGTGACCCGGACGCCGCCTTCACCCACGAGGACAACGTGATCCTGAAGGCATGGGAAGTGAAGCTCGACCCTCGCCCCCGATCAGAGGCGGGCTTCGCCGTCACCTACGAGTACGACGTCGACGGCATCCTCCACGTGAAGGCGCAGTACGAGAAGTCGGGTGAGGTCATCCTGGACGAGGAGCTCTCATTCGGGGCAGCGGGATCCAAGTCCGACCTTGTCAACATGCGGAAGCGCATCGACAGCTTGAACACCGACGGTGCGAGCGGGGGTGGGACCTCAGGCTCCACCCAGGCGAACAGCAACCTGTCCCCCGAGAGCCAGACGGCGCTCATGCGCGCACGGGACAAGATCATCCCGTTCGTCGACCAAGCGACGCAGGCCCAGCTCGAAGGCCTGGCTGGCGCCTTGGAGGGGGCCAGCCCGGACGGCGAGGCCGAGGCTCGTCAGGCCCTTGAGAGCGCAATTCGCGAACATAGCTATCTGTTGTGAACACCAGATCGAATCAGGTGAGTGGAAACGAAAGGCCCATGCCGTGACCGAGATGCTCGTACTCCCGTTCTATGCAATCGTCGACGTCTCGTACTCGATGACGATGGTGCCGAAGGCCGTCGACGGTGTCGGTGGTGAGCCCCCCATCGTCGCTGGCAACCGGATCGTTCGTGTGGTGAAGGAGGCGCTCGATGAGGCGCCGATCCTCGCGGACAAGGTGCGCTTCTCGCTCCTTGACTTCTCTGACGATGCGCAGGTCCTCATCCCCATGTGCGACCTGATGCAGGTGCGGCCGACCGACATTCCCGACCTTCAAGCTCGAGGCGGCACGTCGTTCGTCGCAGCCTTCGAGCTGTTGAAGCGGCAGATCGGGATCGACGTGGCACAACTCAAGGCTGACGGTCACAAGGTGCACCGTCCAGCGGTGTTCTTCCTGACGGATGGTGAACCCACCGACGAGGAATCCGCGTGGCGGGCGTCGTTCGCCGCGCTGACGGACTCTGGATTCAAGGAGCGTCCGAACTTCATTCCGTTCGGAGTCTCCGAGGCCAAGAAGAACATCCTGGACCAGCTCGTCTACCCGCAGGGCAAGATGCGGTCCTTCGTTGCCAAGCAAGGCGAAGACCCAGCGGCCGCGATCACCACGATGGCAGAGAAGCTCGTTGGCAGTGTTCTTGCCTCCGCCAACTCGATCCAATCTGGTGGCGAGACAGGAACGTTCATCCTGCCTGAGGACGAAGAGGACGACGACGTGTGGCTTTGAGGGTTGACGAGAGCGATCTTGGTGATCGCCAGCAACTCGCGAAGGGGGGCATGGCGTTCGTCTACGACCTGGAGTCGTTCCGGATCGGCGAGCAGCCAGCCTGGCCGCTCGTCTACAAGCGATACAAGAAGCCCGTTCGGCCCGTGCCGGTCTTTGGGTTGGAGTCACTCGTCAAGATGCGAGACGAGTGGCACCCAGACCAGCTCAAGGCCATCGATCGTCACTTCAACTGGATGGTTCGCGTCGTCACTGATGACCAGCAGGGTGCAGCTGGCGTGCTTCTGCCTCGACTGGACGATTCGTTCTTCATCAACCTTCGCAACAGCTATGGCGAGTACAAGCACAGACCGGCGGAAGGTCAGTATCTCGCCGCTGGCAAGGATTACTACACCGAGAAGGACCTCACGTACCCGAGTCTCGACGAGCGGATCGCGCTTTGCATGAGCCTCGTCAAGGGTATGGGACTCCTTCACCGTGCCGGTGTCGTGTATGGCGACCTCTCGCTGCGCAACTTCCTCTACCGGCTGAGCCCGACGCCAGCCGTGATCTACGTGGACACTGACGCGATGCGGCCGAAGGGAAGTACGTCTGTGTTCAGCCTCCAGCCCCACACGCCGGACTGGGAGCCGCCCGAGGCGCTGGCTGCCAAGCGGAAGGGCGATGGGATCGGCTTCGCGGTCCAGAACTTCAACACAGACCGTTACAAGCTGGGACTGGCCATCTTGAGGATTCTCGCCGATGTGCCGCGGGCGGCGGAGAAGCGTGACCCGACGCTGATCAGGCACCTCTTGCCACGGCACCTATATGAACTGCTGGATCACAGCATCCACGCAGCGCCCGCTGACCGCCCCACCGCCAAGACGTGGCACGAGGAGTTCCGTCGATGACGATGCAGCCCAGCCTTACCTGGAACCCGTTTCCGCCGGACAACGCCCTCGGCGATCCAGGACGGCAGCCAGAGATCAAGTCGGTGAGCAGCCCTCTGAACGTGGGCGTGTCTGATACCGCTCTGGACTTCCTCACCCTGGATGCGTTCGAGGTTCGGGGCTGCTCGACGCGTGGATGGAGCCACCGCTACAAGGGAACGCCGCGTCAGGACGACTTCGCACTCCTCGTCAACGATGATGTGGTGGTCGTCGCTGTTGCCGATGGCGTTTCAGAAGGTGACTTCTCACAGGTCGCGGCCGAGACCGCTGCACGTTCGGCATGCAAGCTCGCTGCTGACCAGATCGCACGAAATGGTGGCATCGACTGGGTTCAGCTTGCCGGGCGTATCTCGATGCGGATCATCGAGGAAGGTGAGTATCGGAAGATCTCGCAGTTGAACACTGCCGAGCCGACGATCGACGAACGGCTCGCGGCGTGTTTGTCCAAGATGTCGACCACGTTGATCGTCGCCGTGATCGACCGTACGCCGCGGCACGACGGCTTCCCAGCGGAGATCGGCGTGGTGGCTGGTGACTCGGCGGCGTACCTCCTGCGGCTCGACTCGAAGGACCTCGAGCCCGTCGGTGGCGGCAAGGTGGGGACCGACTCGATCACGAGCACGGCGGTACGCCCTCTTCCCGGTCCGGTGAAGTCTTCCTCCGTGCGAGTCGTCCTCCAGCCTGGCGATGCCCTGATCGTCGGCAGTGACGGGATCGGCGATCCGGTCGGCGACGGGACCGGCGAAGTTGGTCAAGAGTTCGCGAGGCGTTGGGCCGAGCCTCCGCCGATCGACCGGTTCCTCTTGGACGTCAACGTCTACCGCAGGAGCTTCGATGACGACCGAACAGCGGTCGGCGTCTGGGTCCGACCCGAGATCGAGCTACCGCCGGAGCCTGTGGCGGCAGATCCAACCGTATCCGAGCCTGCCTCGACGACTGGCGAGACCTTGGAGCCAGCATCGAATGACGAGGGCCCGGGGCAGCCAGCCGTCCCCGCGCCCGTCCCGGCAGCCGACACGACCCGTGGGTTGAAGAGGCCCACCTCGCACGAGGCGAGTCCGGGCGACGACGCCGGCGGGACTGCGGTAGATGCCCCAGACGATGAGGCAACCCCGCCAGGAGAGCCAGAGACTCGTGGCCCGCTCGTCGTCGGAGATGCCGGGCCTAGCCCTCGGGCAGGTGGTACGCCGGGTGCTCCTTCTGGTGCTCCAGAGTCGGGCGATGCCGACGGGCCGCTTCGAGATCCTCAAGTGAGTCCCACCCCATCGGGCCACGAACAGGCTGACGCCGGTGCGCCTGACCCCACATCCAGCGATCCAACGAAAGAGAACTGAATCCCATGGGAGCTGTCATTGTCGTCCTCATCATCGTCGCCCTTGGGGCGGGGGTCTGGTGGAATCACCAGAACGCGAACAAGGCCCGCGAGGGCGTGAGCTTCGTGGTCCCGTACCCGCCAACGGCTGTCTCGGCAGCGATTGAGCAGGCGCACAATCAGGGGACGAGGGCGGCATTGGGGCGCGCGTTCGGCGGCATGACGGTGTCGTCGTTGGGAAGCTCCGGCTTCGGGACGAGCAGCAAGATCGGGGACAGCGGGCAGATCTCTGTCACCCGCGACGCCAGCGGCTCTCTGGTGACGGCCCGAGCACTCGACCTCTACGTGGGGATGCCGCCGAAGCAGCTCAACAACCGCGGTGGCCTGTATGGCCTCAGCGTCTCGATCTGCCACGGCATCTACACGATGCTGGGGATCACCCCCGGGTCTGCGAAGGTGAAGCGCTGGCAGAACGGGCTCGAGGGGCGGGTCACGAAGGTGCTGACTCGCGCCACGAGCTAGTTCCCCCAGCAGGGGGCGACCGAGCCTCGACCCGAACGGTGGGTCCTTGGTCTGTCCGCTAGGCCGGATCGCCAACCCGAAGGTCATCCGGCCCTTACGCGTAGGCACAGCAGTCTTCTACCGGGCCTTCTACCGGGTCCCGTGGTACAGCCGACGACGGACCGGGACGTCGGCAGGGACGAGGTTCGCGAAACCCCACGTCAGCGGGACGATCCGGGATAGGAGGGGACGACGCGGGGTGGGCCGGTCTGGTAGCTCGTCGGGCTCATAACCCGAAGGTCGCAAGTTCAAATCTTGCCCCCGCCACCA
>OCTV010000197.1_pt1 | contig 24267 bp, 28 predicted proteins | sample 1539101 | NCBI WGS metagenome assembly OCTV01 (sample SAMEA3991422, study PRJEB22521) | metagenome | biome: anthropogenic terrestrial biome; feature: sewage plant; material: sludge | place: Sweden | collected 2012-09-26 | reverse complement strand
GGGCACCAATGCCCCTCGTCGTCCGAATGAAATCCATGTGGATCTGTCGGGCGGCCTGGCGTCCGCCCTGACACTGGATCAAATCCGAACCCTCCTCCAGTGGGTGCATAAGCAGCAAGGACACGTCACGCGCATTGATTGCGCCCTGGATGACCGGGCGGGAACGGTCCCGGTCAGGACGATTCGAGAGGCGGTTGCTGCAGGCCAGTGCGTCACGAGGGCGGCTCAAGTCCGGCATATCGTCTCAAACCTGACGCATGGGACCGGAGCGACGACGGGTGAGACGATGTATTTCGGGAGTCCTCAGAGTCAGACCTTATTGCGCATTTACGACAAACGGCTGGAACTGCAGAGCAAAGGACAAGAGAACTGGCCGGAGTACGGGACTCGGTGGGAATTAGAGCTCAAAAAGGATCGCGCCGAACAGTGCGCAAGGGCACTGGCAACGTTAGACGAAACCGACTGGAAGGAGTTAGTCATTGGGTTGCTCCGGTCCTATGTGGATTTCCGGCAGACTTCAAACCATGCCGATGAAGAACGATACCGGGCTCCGATGCTGGAGTGGTACGCCCTCCTGACGGAGGGATTTCAAAAGGGGCGATTGGCCCAGGAGCAGCAGGTGCAGACCCTGCAAAATGTGAAACGATGGGTGAGTGACACCCTGACGCCGATGTTGGCGGTCATTTGTGCCACCCCTGGAGGGGAAGAATGGCTACTGAACGAAATTGTCAGGGGCATTGCTCGGTGGAACGACCGACACCGCAATCTGCTCACACAACCCACTCGGTTTCACCGGTCTGCCGGCGGTCACGCGGGCAGCCCATGTTAGGGGGACTGGGGGTGTCGAGAGACTCCCCCGGTGTATCTGCACATGCTCAACGTCAAAGAGCTCTCGGCTTGGCTCAATATCAAGCCATCCACACTCTATCTCTGGGCCTCAGAGAACAAGATTCCCTGCCGGCGCATTCACGGTCTCGTCCGCTTTGAACCTGAGGCGATTCAGGCCTGGCTGAAGGGCTTTGAGACCAATTCCGTCAAGCCGTTCTCTCTGCCGACTCGCCACTACACCCGTGACCTTGACCAGCTCATTGAAGCCTCAAAACGCGAAGTCTATACTTCCCGTCACGGGGAAACCATTCAGTCAAGCCTCATCCAGAAGGAGGATGCAGATGGGGCTGTTTAGACGCAATAAAGTATGGTGGATGACGTTCATTCATCAGGGCCAGCAAGTACGACGGTCCACAGGGACAACGGACAAGCGCCTCGCAGAAGCGATTCTCGGGAAAGTACGGGTCAAGATTGTTGAGGGCCGATTCTTTGACACGTTGGAAGCCAAAGACCATACGTTCAACGACATGATGGATCGATACCTGAAAGAGCGATCAATCACCAAAGCCCCGGCAAGCCGACGGCGGGACGAGCAGTGCCTCACGCATTTACGAAGTGCGTTTGGCTCCTTGAATCTTGCAGAAGTCACACCGAAACTTCTTGCCGCCTACAAGGCGAAGAGGCGTGAGACGGCCAAGCCAGCCACGGTCAATAAAGAACTCGGCTTGGTTCGGCATAGCTTCAACGTGGCTATCCGAGAGTGGGAATGGTGTCGAGACAATCCCATGCAGAGAGTCTGCATGGAGAAAGTGCGCAACGAGCGCGACCGGTGGCTGTCCTCGGATGAAGAGGGCCGATTACTGGCTCATTCGGCACCGTGGCTGCAGGACATCATTGTCTTTGCCTTAAACACCGGCATGCGGCGAGGCGAGATTCTCAACTTGCAATGGCAAGCCATAGACCTCAATCGGCAGGTCCTGGTGGTGATGCGAAGCAAGAATGGCGAGAAGCGGACTGTCCCGCTCAACGGTCGGTTAACGGACTTGCTGAAGAGAAAAGCGTCAAAGAGGGCAGCAGGCTCGTTCGTGTTTGCGAGTTCAGCTGAGACGCTATTCGACGCTCGAAACCTCACGCGATCATTCAGACTCGCGGCAACGAAGGCAGCGTTGAGCGATTTCCGCTTTCACGATTTGAGACACACCTTTGCCACTCGGCTCGCACAAGCTGGTGTCGATTTGTACAAGGTGCAACGTCTGTTGGGGCACAAAACAGCAGCTATGACGCAGCGCTACGCGCATCATTCGCCGGAGAGTTTAAGAGAGGGAGTGTTGATTCTGGAGCGCGTTCACCCTCAGATATCACAAAACTATCACAATGAGGGTGGAGCCGTCGGAGAGTGTTGTGCAAGTGCTTGAGAAAATTGGAGCGGGAAACGGGATTTGAACCCGCGACCCTCGCCTTGGCAAGGCGATGCTCTACCACTGAGCTATTCCCGCTTCCACCGACAGAAGAAGCGGGATTCTACCGGCCATGCGTAAAGACTGTCAAGCCGGGCAGCAGAAATATCGTCATGACAGAGACTCTACGTAGCTGCCTACGCGGGGCCACTGTCAAAGCCGACCATCTGCACGAAGCGCGGGTGGCCCCTTTTCTCGCAAACATACAGCCTTTCGACTCAGACCTGCGTGCTTCTTCTGTCCACTTGACGGACCTGCGGGGCTTGAGTAGAGTAATTCCAATGTCGGCCCACTCCATCCTCATCAGCGAGGTACCCTTAGCGTGACCTCACGTCCTCAGCCGTCCGCGCCTTTTGCAGCACAAGCCATTCCCTTCGACGAGTATCTCGCATCGGGCAAGATCCCCGAGGGGCTTCTCACGAGTGAATACATCGGGCAACAGTTTGTTGAGCGATTGGTTCACTACGTACTGAGCGTTCCTGCCGGGAGCTACACGATGGCACAACTCAGCCGTCTTCTCGAGGAGCTGGATCCACGCGCCCAGGTCTTCTTTTTCAAGCGACTGAAAGAAAATAGTCCGGATAGTCTGAAAGATTTTGCCCCGCTGTATTATGGATTCATGAACGAGTTTCATTCCCTCCTGTTTACGTAAGTCACTGCCCAGTAAAAAAATACCTTGTCGGCCCCCCATTCTCAGGTATAATCACGAGAACCTCTTAATGAGCCAAGGAGCACTATGAATCCCACGTTACAGCGCGCTGTTACGAGTTTTTATAATCTGGTGTACGAAGCCCAGACTTTCGCGACCACCATGTCTCGGATCGACACCGCCGAGCAGGAACACTATGCCGGGCGGATCGAAGGGCTGAACTGGGTCTTGGATCGCTGTCAGGAGCTGGAGGACATGGATGCCAATATCACTCCCACGACACTGCAACGTGTCCTGACGGAAGTGAAATCGGACTTGGATCATGAGCTCTCCGTACAGCGGCGCGAAAAAGGCCGACGGGCCGACGGACGCGAGGAAGCCCTGACCTTCGTGGCGGACTACTTGTCCAGCCTGATCACGGCAACTGAGATCGAATCCGCCAAAACCTCCGTGTAACCGCCTGTCGATTGTCTCCAGGCTTATCCTTCGTCATGGCCTCCTCCGAGGGCGACTATGGCCCGTGAGTGGATCATCTTCGCCGTTTGTCTCGGCTTGGGAGGCCATATTGCCCTTGCCGTGGTGTTGCACGCGCCTGACCTGTGGCCATGGAGCAAAGCCTGGCTCTACGGGTTGCTCTCAGGCGTCGCGCTCTATGTCCTGGTTCAGGTCATCCGTTCACTCTGGTGGATTTTTCGCGGCAGGAACGCTGAGGAGCCGGAAACACCCGAGGATCAACGTATCGGCCATCCTTGATTCCAATCCAGGCAGGCATCGTCCTGTTGCGCCGCATCGATCTCCCTCAGTAGAATACCGCTCATGCAGCCACGTTCGAACAGACCCTCGCCGCTCAATTGGCCTCCAAGCGCCATGCGCCCGCGCCCCGCACCGTCACAACCTGGTCAACGCCAGACAGATCAATATGACTCGTTCAACGCTTCCCTGCTGTACTGCGGACAATGTCGCCAGGCAACTCCTACGCGCCAACGGCTCCTGCTCGTCCTGCCGACAGGGAATCTCTACGAATACCTCTGCGCTCAATGCGGAGCCTCCACCGGCTCCAAGACGGAAAGTGCTTCGGCCGAAGGTGGACTGCTCGCCCCGTAACCATTCGTGCCGCAATCCAGTGCCAGACGGTCGCTTCGGCGCGTACGCTCACGCATGACACGCCGAGTTATAAGCCGGGATCGTCAACGCCCATGGCAAGCGCGAACGCCTGCCAAGGGAGTACTCGCATTGGAGAAGAGAGGACCGAGGGAGGGTAATCAGGAAACCTGTTCGAGAGGGATACCTTCGTCGATCAACATGACAGGAATGTCTTCTCGTACGGGGTAGAGAATCTTGTTGTCGGATCGGATCAATCCTCCATCGAGCTTCTCCGTAACCGGCTTGTGGGCTTTATTTTTGAGCGCCCCGCGCTCGATCGCACCGTTCACCTTTTGAATCAACTGCTCATCGGCAAGAGCCACGGCCTGCTTCGTTTCGGGGCAACAAAGAATGGCTAACAGATCCTTGTCGAGGTTCACCTTTTTTCCTGCGGCATCGCTCACAATATCTCTCACAATCCCACCCGATAGGGGTGACTGAACGGTTACCGGAAAGATAGTCCAAATGAATCGACAGATCAAGAAGATACCAAATCGCCCCCCTTTCTGATATCGTCATTGATCTATTCCTCCTTCACTCACCAACATCGGGGCGCGACGTGACTGCTTCGCATCGGCTCGGACGCATTTTCCTTACCGGACTCCTCGTGCTCCTTCCGGCTTGGACAACGTTTCTCATTTTGGCCGCGCTGTTTGAGACACTGGATTCCTTCTTGCTCAATCTCATCGGCCGGCAGATCCAGCCCTATGCCCCGGGACTCGGCCTCCTGCTGCTCATTGGAATGGTACTCACGGTCGGGGCCATTGCGACCCAGGTCATCGGACAACGAGTTGTACGCTGGACCGAGTCCGTCCTGGACCGGATTCCCTTGATTCGCAGCATCTATATGACACTCAAGGGTATGACGGATTTACTGAACTACCGGGCACGCTTCGGACAAAGCACCGTGGTGGCCTTCCCTTTTCCACGCGACGGCCTTTGGGCCCTGGGTTTTGTCATGGGCTCTCCACCGGCGGCACTTCAAATCGCACCAATGGTGGAATTGGTGATGGTCTTTGTCCCGACTGCCATCCATCCCTTCACGGGATACTTGGCCTTGATTCCCAAAACACAATTACACCCGCTGAACCTGTTGCCGGAAGAGGCATTGAAGTTGGAGTTTTCAGCGGGACTCTATCGCCCCTTACCAGGCTGGCTGACGTCGCCGGCACGTAACCCATCATGAGTCTAGCCGATAGCCTGACCGTACGTCCCGCCACACTGGAAGACCTCGACGCGCTCACGACATTCAGCGCCGCCATGGCCCTGGAAACTGAGCAACGCACACTGGATCACGCACGCTTACGCCTGGGAACCCAAGCGGTTCTCGAACAGCCTGAACGAGGGCGGTTTTACGTGGCAGACTTGCGGCCAGAGCCGCCAGCCGATAGAGTAACCGTAGGCCAGCTGCTCCTCACGTACGAGTGGAGCGATTGGCGGAACGCCCAATTCTGGTGGATCCAGAGTGTGTACGTACACCCTGACTGGCGACGCAAAGGCATTTATCGGTCGATGCATGGCGCCATCATCAACCTCGCTCGATCACAACCGGGTGTGTGCGGTGTCCGGCTGTACGTCGAAGGCGACAATCACATCGCCAAATGCGTCTATGAACGAGTCGGGCTCTCGCCATCCAGCTACCAGGTGTACGAGTCTGATTTTGTCCTACCCACCCCCCACAGCGCCCGCACAAAGGCGTAAGTTAGTCCGATCGACGGCCGCATAAGGAGGATCACATGCGACGAGTGAGTGTGCTGTTGGTTCTGATGCTCCTGACACTGAATGCCTGCGCGTTCAGCCGAGGCACCCTCGGCGACGAGATCAAGACCGAAACCGTCAACTCCATCAAGAAGGGAGTGACCACCAGGTCCGAAGTCCTGGCTCTACTCGGTGCTCCTGACCGACTCCTTCAACTGAACGGACGTGATCTCTTTCAGTACTACCGGTACGATGCCAAGGTCGGCAGTCTGCTGTTGATCGTGCTCAATTTTTCGCGCGTGTCGGTCAAGAGCGACGATCTGTTTGTGGTGATCAACCGCGAAGGGACCGTCGAGGAAGTAATCGCGTCAAAACGAACAGAGGGCCTGGAATTCCGCTTCTGGCCATTCGGAGACTAAGGTCATGACAGGCTGGAACCGCTCGGTCACGCTGCTGTGCTCCGCAGTCATTGCCCTGGCTTTGGCCGGCTGTAACGTGGCTCGCCTCACGATCAACACCCCCCTGACGCCGGAATCGGTAGCCTTCATTGCGGAAGGCCGCACCACCCTGGCCGATGTCGTCGACACACTCGGAGCACCGGATTCCATTACCGATACGGAAACAGGAACTATCGTCACCTACCGGTTCCTCAACGCCAAATATTCGCGGGTCAATTTCGGCTGGCTACTGAAACCCTGGTCGCCCGTGGATCCCGACCTCGTGTTCTCGCGCTCCGGCCTCGGCACAGACGCGTTCGAACTCCTGTGCGACGACCATTGGATTGTCACCCACCATGCCTTTGTGCGTCACCGCCCCGCACCGCCGTTCACACCCTATCCGTTCTGACCCCTCTGCACATACGCCTCGCATCGGTGAATTGCCGCCCCCGGCACATCTCGTTATAATGCCGCTCATGGGTGCAGGTTCTTCCGACGAGTCATCGAGCCAACAGGCCCCCGGCACATCATCCTCCTATATCCCGGCTGATCACGACATCGACTTTCTCCAACGCGACGAACTGCGCCCCCTGCGCCTTGGGTTGGAGTTGCTCAAGCCGGAATTGATACAGACAGAGCAGGGTATCCGCTCGACGATCGTGGTCTTCGGGAGCGCACGGCTGATGGAGCCATCGCGCGCACGCCAAGCCCTGGAACAAGCCTCGACAGCATTACAGGCCTCCCCCGACGATCGAACCTGTCAGCAACGTGTCGCCCTCGCCGAACGCCGTCTGGCCCTCTCGCGATACTATGATGTCGCCCGGGAATTCGGCCGGCTTGTGTCCTCAACCTGCCAGATCGACGGGCAATGCGACTACGTCATCGTCACGGGTGGCGGCCCGGGCATTATGGAGGCGGCCAATCGTGGAGCCGCGGACGCCGGCGCCAAGTCCATGGGGCTCAACATCACGCTGCCGCACGAGCAGCGGCCCAATCCCTACATCACGCCAGACCTCTGTTTTCAATTTCGGTACTTCGCGCTGCGCAAGATGCATTTTCTCCTTCGAGCCCGGGCGCTGGTCGTATTCCCCGGCGGGTTCGGTACACTCGACGAACTCTTTGAGACACTGACCCTTCTCCAGACCGGCAAAACGCGCAACATCACGATCATCCTGATGGGGCAAGCCTTTTGGGAGCGCCTCATCAATTGGCCGCTGTTGATTGAAGAAGGCCTGGTGGGCCCCGAGGACCTCGCGCTCTTCCACTTTGCAGAAACGGCTCAGCAGGCCTGGGATCTCATCAGCCGAAGCCATGGAGGCCCGTCCGCCCGATGAAACTCTCATTCCACGGAGCCGCGAGATCCGTTACGGGAAGCCGCCACCTGCTCGAAATGCCCGGCAATAGAATTCTCCTGGATTGCGGACTCTTTCAGGGACAGCGCCAGGAAGCGGATCGTCAAAACCGGTTTCTGGGATTCGACCCGCGCTCGATCCAAGCCGTGTTGTTGTCCCATGCCCATATCGACCATTCCGGGGCTCTTCCCGTGCTGGGCAAACATCAGTTCCGCGGGAATGTGCACATGACCCGCGCGACCGTAGATCTTGCCGCGGTGATGCTGGAGGATTCGGCCCGCCTACAGGAGAACGATTGCGCCTATCTGAACAAGAAAGAAAACCGTCGGGGCAAGCGCTGCCTGCAACCCTTCTATGAGAGCCGCGATGCCCGCGCCATCATCCGTCGCTTCGTAGGGGCGCGGTACGGGGACACGATCAAGGTCACCCCTCGCGTCACCGCCTCCTTTCACGACGTCGGTCACATTCTGGGATCCGCCGCCATTCGCCTCAAATATTCCGCGCGCGGCAACAGTACGACAGTGCTCTTCTCAGGTGACTTGGGACGGTCGCAGATGCCGATCCTCCGCGATCCGGCTCCGCCGCCAAGCTGCGATGTGCTGATCATTGAATCCACCTACGGCGACCGCCTGCACGAAGAAGCCGGGGAGGCGCTGACCCAAAAAGCCCAGCAACTGGTCGCCCATGCCAAGGCGCACAAAAGCAAGATCATCGTGCCCGCGTTCGCGCTCGGACGCACGCAAGACCTGGTCATGCGGATCAAACGACTGGTGGCGGAGGGGCGAATCGACCCGCTCCCGATTTATATCGATTCGCCTCTGGCCTCGAAAGTGACAGACGTCTTCCGAAAGCACCCCGAGTGTTACGACGAAGAGACCTTCCGCACGTTCACATCGGAAGGGGATCCCTTTGCGGCCCGATATATCCGCTATGTCTCCTCGCCGGAAGAAAGCAAACGATTGAATGAGATGAAAGGCCCCTGCGTGATCATCGCCTCTTCCGGCATGTGCGAAGGAGGGCGCGTCGTGCACCATCTCAAACATGGCATCCAGGACGAAGCCAACATCATCGCCATCGTGGGATTTCAGGCCGAGCATACGCTGGGGCGCAGACTGGTTGAAGGATGGGATGTCGTGCCGATTTTCGGGATCCCGACGCCGCGCCGTGCTCAGGTGGTCGTCTTTAACGGATTGTCGGCCCATGCGGACCGGAACGATCTGCTTGCGTACGTGCGGGCGATCTCTCCCGCCCCTCAGCAAGTGTTCGTGGTCCACGGAGAAGAAAAACAAGCCTTGTCGCTGGGAGCGGCCATCCAGACAGAACACCCCGGGATGGCTGTCGTGGTCCCGGCCAAAGACAGCATATACGAGATCTAGCCCCGCTGCTCGGGCACACCTACTCAGGGAGGAGGTCGGCAGTCATGAACCCGTCAAGAACGATTCTCAATGCGGTACGGGCTTGCGCCGTGATTCTTCTGACTGCCTGCGTGTCTCCGGCCTGGTGCCTAGACGGATCGCCCGATTCGGTGGACCAGGTCCGAGTCCGCGCGCGCGCATTGGGGCTGCACCCCGGACAATTTCAGCCCGGTCCCTTGAATGCCATCACCGATGTGCCCGGGGTCAAGGTCGGCCAGGTGACGCTGATGCAAGGGGACGGCCCCCTGCAGCCCGGACAGGGACCGGTTAGAACCGGCGTCACGGTTATCGTGCCACGGGATGATGTGTGGCACAAGAAAGTCCCGGCCGGATCCTTTGTCCTGAACGGCACCGGAGAAATGACGGGGCTCTCCTGGGTCGCAGAATCGGGCTTTCTCGAATACCCCATCGCACTGACCAACACACTGAACGTGCCTCGAGTTGCCAATGGCGTGATCAGCTGGATGCTCAAGCAATATCCCGGCATCGGCATTACCGACGACACCCTGACCCCCGTCGTGGCGGAATGTGACGATGGACGCTTGAATGACATTCAAGGGCGTCACGTCTCGGAAACCGATGTCATGCGGGCCTTGGATGAAGCCTCCTCAGGCCCTGTGGCGGAAGGCAGCGTGGGAGCCGGAACCGGCATGATCTCCTATGGATTCAAAGGCGGCATCGGCACAGCCTCGCGGCGGCTCCCTGAGGCCAATGGCGGATTTACGATCGGGGTGTTGGTGAACGCCAACCATGGCCGCAGACCAGAACTCACCATGGGCGGTGTACCGGTCGGGCAACGGTACGGTGCCGCTCTAACCCAATCCAGCCTGTCGCCGGAACAGAATTCGAGCTCCCTTCACGCCTCCCGCGAAGGAACCAGCGGCAACGCCGAAGGGTCGATCATTGTCGTCATTGCCACCGATGCGCCGTTGGATGGTCGGCAACTCACCCGCCTCGGAAAACGAGCGGCATTAGGACTCGCCCGCACCGGCTCAACCGCCCGCCACGGGAGCGGGGATTTCATGCTGGCCTTCTCCACCGGCAACGTCATCCCCCATTACCCGTCCGACCCCACCTTTTCACTCACCCATCTGGCCGACACCCACCTCAATCCGGTGATGACCGCCACGGTTGAGGCCACAGAAGAAGCGATTCTGAATGCGCTCACCGGAGCCACCACCGTCACCGGGCGCGACGGGTTTCGAGCCGAAGCCATCTCCATCCCTCGTCTGCGTGAGCTCCTATCCGCCGGTGCCACGCCCGGGCCCTAACAGCCCGCCATCTCCCCGGCTGAGCCGTCGATACCTTGCTTTTGCAAGGCCCCACGGCTATTCTCCTGGCTTGTCAGTACGTCATCCGGAGGGCTATGGCTGATTATCCTATCGGAGGTGGCCTCACACTTCTGACCGCGCTAGAAAAGAACGGCAAGTTCGCTGAATTTTTACAGACGCGCATGACGCAAGCACTGGAAACCCAGGACCCGACCGAACTCCACTACTTGCTCGCCCAGCTCGATGACTACCATTCGTATATGTGGCGCTATTACAAGAAACTCGCGTCGGACCGACCTGAGCGCATGAATCCGGGTGTCTAACCGCACCGGACAGCTCACGACCCTGATCCTATTGGCAAAGACAGACCTGTGATTCTCACACCTCCATCAACACTGCGGTTCGCCTCCGCCCTCACCCGTCAGGCTGACGCGCAGGCTGCGGCGGATGAATTGATCCGAGCCATTCGCGTGCAATTGGGCTCCTCACGCATCGACGTCGCCTTCCTGTTCATCTCCGCCCAACATGCCGATCAGGCCGATACGCTCTCGCACGCACTCCGCACGGCACTCGGCCCCGACACCTTGGTCGGTTGTACAGGAGAGGGAGTCATTGCCACCGGACGAGAAGTCGAAACGGGACCGGCCGCAGCCCTCTGGGCGGCCCATTTGCCCGGAGTCATCGCACATCCGTTACGACTGTCGTTTTCAAGCGTCCACGATCAGTTTTCACTGCGTGACTGGCCCGAACTGGACTATGGAGGCGAGTCGGCCCCCGTCATGCTCCTCTTCGCAGATCCCTTCTCCACCCCGCTGCAAGACGTGTTGGGCGTCATTGAGGAGCGTTACCCGCATGCTCGTGCGCTCGGTGGGCTGGCAGGTGGCGGGCAGGATCTTGCCGAGAATCGCCTTTTTCTGGATGACGAGGTGTACAGCGATGGCTTAGTCGGTGTCGTGCTCTCCGGAAACATCTCGGTTCGCACCGTTATTTCGCAAGGCTGTCGTCCGATCGGAGACCGGTTCATCGTCACAAAGGCGGAGCACAACGTCATTCAAGAACTCGGCGGAATCCCGGCCTTGCATTGTTTGCAAACCGTCTTCGGGCAACTCTCCATGGATGAACGCGCGCAAGCCCAACGGGCCCTCCATATCGGCATCGCCATGGATGAGCAACGCGCGCAATTTACCCGGGGGGATTTTCTGATCCGCAATCTACTTGGAGCAGACCAACAGACGGGGGCCATCGTCGTCGGTGACGTCATCCAGGAAGGACAAACCGTTCAATTTCAAGTCCGGGACGCACAGTCCGCAGACGAGGATCTCCACGCGTTACTCACCGCTTCCCGTCTGGAGGAATCACAACGGCCACTGGGGGCGCTGCTGTTCAGTTGTTGCGGACGCGGGAAAGGACTCTTCGGGGTTCCCAACCATGACGCGTCTGTCCTGGGAGAACAATTGGGCGCTATTCCTCTGGCGGGATTTTTCGCGCAGGGCGAGTTGGGACCGGTCGGCGGACGTAATTTTCTCCACGGTTATACCGCGAGCATCGCCATCTTTTCTGAACCGGATCGATCAGACACACAAGGCTCGAATCATTGACTACCGTCAGCGCATGCAGGTCACGCCACCGAACCTGCAGACTGGACAAGGACACCTCTATGAACACTCGCTTCTGGCTGACGACTTGCGGTATCGTGGGATTCTTATTCCTAACCATAGGGAGACCAATCATGGCACAGAGTGAACAAACCGCCTCAACGCCTGAAATCACAACCGTTTCAGGCCTTACCTACACAGACGTCGTAGTGGGCACAGGCCGTGAGGCTGCCGCGGGAAACCTGGTGACCGTCCACTATACCGGCTGGCTGACCAACGGGAAAAAATTCGATAGCTCCGTTGACCGCAGCGAGCCGTTCTCCTTTCCACTCGGTGCCGGCAGGGTCATCAAGGGATGGGATGAAGGCGTCGCGGGAATGAAAGTCGGCGGAAAACGGAAGCTGACCATTCCTTCTCAACTTGGATACGGTGCGCGTGGAGCCGGCGGCGTGATCCCGCCTAATGCGACCCTCGTCTTCGACGTGGAACTGCTGGAAGTCCGGTAGGACCGTTTTACACGCGCAGGCATTCACTCACCACCGTGGACGTTAGACGCACCTGATGAAACAGACACCCCTCATCGACGCTCACCGCAAAGCCCAGGGCAAACTCGTCGACTTTGCAGGCTGGGAAATGCCCATCCAATATTCCGGCGTAGTAGACGAATATCAGACCGTCCGCCGGCACGCAGGACTGTTCGATGTGAGTCACATGGGGCGCATCAGCGTCAGCGGACCGGGCTCGTTGGCATTTTTGCAGCGCGTCACCACGAACGATGTGTCAAAACTGTCCGTGCGTCAATCGCATTACTCCATGATCTGTGCCCCGAACGGCGGCATCAAAGACGACATCTTCGTCTACCACGTGAAGCCGTATGAGTTTTTGGTTTGCGTGAACGCCTCGAACCGGGAAAAGATTGTGGCATGGCTGCATGAGAAGGTGGCGCAAGCCCAGGGTTGCAAAGTCCAGGACCAGTCAGCGTCCCTCGCGCAAATCGCGATCCAAGGTCCGGCTTCACGTGACATCCTGGCAGCCGCCGGCCTTGCAGACCTCACGACGCTGAAAATTCGTCACTGCCTGGACGCCACGCTCTGTGGTCATTCACTGTTGGTGACACGGACCGGGTATACCGGCGAGTTGGGATATGAGTTGTATCTTCCGGCAGCGGGGGCGCCGACAGTCTGGGATCGACTCCTCGAAGCGGGACGTCCACTGGGGATTAAGCCGGCAGGGTTAGGCGCACGTGATTTGCTCCGGCTCGAAATGGCCTACCTGCTCTATGGCAACGACATGAATGAGGAAACAACTCCCATCGAGGCCGGGGCGGAATGGGTTGTGAAATTCGATAAGGGAGACTTCATCGGCCGGACTGAATTGCTTGCCCAACAATCACAGGGAGCAGCACGACGGCTCGTGGCGTTCGAGCTCGTCGAAAAGGCTGTGCCGCGTCACGGATTCAAAATTCTGAGTGCACAGGTACCTCATGCTGAAATCGGTGAAGTCACCAGCGGAAACCTGTCGCCCTTGCTGCAAAAAGGTATCGGTATGGGATATGTCACGCCCGCTGCAGCCCAACCAGGATCGTCCATTCTGATCGATATTCGAGGCAAGGCTTGCCCCGCCGTCGTCGTAAAACCACCGTTTTACAAGAAACCCGCGGGCACGCCGTAAGTCATGGTGAAACCGATCTACAAGGGCACGGTGGTCACGCTCAACGTCGATACGGTGCGCCTGCCGAACGGCCATACAATCGATCTGGAAGTCATCCGCCATCCCGGTGCCTCCGCCGTCGTTCCCCTGAAAGAAGATGGAACGGTCGTGCTGATCCGTCAATTCCGTCATGCGGCGAACGGTTTTATTTACGAAATACCCGCCGGGAAACTCCATCCGAAAGAAGACCCGCTCGACTGTGCGGCCCGCGAACTCGAAGAGGAGATCGGCTACAAGGCCGGTCGCTTCGAACTCCTCTCCAGCATTTTCACCGCGCCGGGATTTGCGGATGAAGTCATCCACATCTATCTTGCGACGGGCCTGACGATCGGCACGCAAAATCTGGATCAGGATGAAGTCCTGGAAGTGGTGGAAATGCCTCTCCGCGAGGCCATTGCGAAAATCGAGGATGGAACCATTCGGGACGGAAAAACGATCGTAGGGCTACAAGCAGTCTATATTCGGCAGGAGCGATACCGGTAGACGACCCAAGAGGTCTCCCACCTCCAGGATGGGAGACCTCCCAAGCCAGCTAGCCTCGCCAGAAACGGTGTTGTGTTTAGTGGCCGCCCTTTTTCTCGTCCTTCTTCTTCTCTTCGCCGAACACGGTCTGGGACAGGTGTCCACCCTTCTTCTCTTCCTTCTTCTTATCATCGCCGAAGAGGGTCTGGGAGAAGTGGCCGCCCTTCTTCTCTTCCTTCTTCTTGTCGTCACCGGCGAACGAAGGAGCGCTGAACGCCACCAACAATGCAGCCGCCATCACCGTCAACATCATCTTCTTCATTCTGACTCACCTCCTGTTAGGTTTGAAATTACCAACGACCGACGGATGTTCGGTAAAGCAAAGTCCTTGCCTCATACACCCACAGATCTAAACTGTTGTTTTTTCGGACATGTCATGCATCGCACTTCGCAATGCTACAGAAAGCACAGCTCGATTCTGTGGCAGAATAGCCTGGACGATACTAAACCGCCTCATCAGTCGATTCAGCAGACGCGACAAGGTACGCTCTCACGACCATCATGCCAGAACAACCTCCTCTGCCAGATCATCTCCGCCCGGAACTCAGCATCGTATTCGTGGGCATCAATCCTGGGCTACGCTCAGCCGCGCTGGGGCATCACTACGCGGGACCTTCGAATCGTTTCTGGAAACTGATTTACGACGCGAACCTTGTGCCGGAACCACTCAGCTACCGAGATGACGGGCGACTACCGGAATGGGGATTGGGACTCACCAATCTGGTCAGCCGATCGACCGCGAGCATGGAGAGTCTCACGCCGCAGGATTATACGGCCGGCCGACTTGTGCTCATGCGGAAACTTCTCCGGTATCGCCCGCGTGTTGTCGCCCTGCTCGGCATGACGCTCTACCCCATCCTCTTTCCACTCGAACCAAAACAGACAGGACGAAAACCAGGTCTGCAACCAGCGACACTATACGACTCCAATATCGTGTTACTCCCCAACCCGAGTGGGCGAAACGCATCCTATCCCTACCATTCCATGCTGGAGGCTTTTCGTACGCTGACACCGTGGGCCAAGAGCGGCCTCAAGAGTCCTCCCTGACTTATCCTATTCACGCCGTGCGCTCCGCTGGAATTCCGTCGGGGACCTGCTGTAAAATCTGCGGCTGATTTCCTTCGGGCACACCGAAACGGACACTCCATGAAATGTTCTCCCATCACGATGAGCCTTGCGATCGCTCTGTTATTCGTTGCCGAGCCGGCTTCCGCAGGCACCTCGGTTCAACAACTCACGGCCGATGCGCTGCACGAATGTGCGCTGGGCCGTCAGGCTCAGACTCGTGCGGAACGCGTTCAACATTTCGCACAAGGTCAAGCGTTTGGAGAACAGGCGGTCGAAAAGGACGACTCATCCCCCGATGCCCACTTCTCGCTGTTTTGTAACCTCGGTGAGCAACTGCGGATCGACGGGGAAAGCCTGACCTCGCTCTTCGGCTTCAGACGCATGATGAAGGAGTTGAACCGCACCCTCGAACTGGCTCCGGACCATTTGGATGCCCTCTCAGCCAAGGGAACCGTTCTGGTGCGCATTCCGGCATTCATGGGCGGGGATAAAGAAAAGGGGGAGACGCTGCTGCGTCAGGTCATTGCCAGGGAACCGGCTGCCGTCAATGCCCGGTTGAGCCTGGCAAAGAGCTATTGCGCCAATGGGCGGCATGAAGAAGCGGTTGCCATTGCCACAAAGGCGCTGGATCTCGCGCAAAGCCTGCAGCGCGCGGACTTCATTCCCGAAGCCCGGCAAGTGCTGTCCCAGTTACGAGCCCAAGCGGCCAAAGGTAATTGAGCAGCCCGCTTTTCCCACTCGCCTGAAATCAGGCCTACCGACTTACGAACGCGGCGGCGGTTCCAGCTGCCTGATCCCAGATCGACATAACTGCTCGATGTCATCTTTGGTCGGCATCGACTCCTGCGCCCCACGTCCGGTGGTGGCCAACGCACCGGCCGCATTGGCCCGCTCGATCGCGCTCTTGAGCGGTACCCCTTCAGCCACAGCACAGGCCAAAGCACCGTTAAACGCATCTCCGGCGCCCGTCGAATCAATCGTCACGACAAGGAAACCGGGGATATGAGTCACATCGTTCCCAGTTGTCAGGAACGCCCCGTTTGCGCCACAGGTCACGACCACGGTGCCGACGCCACGACCAGTGAGAATCTGTGCCGCCTCTGCCGGATCCGTCGAACCGGTCAACACCTGCGCTTCGCTTTCGTTGGGAGTGAGGATATCGACCAATCGGAGGAGGTCCGACGGCAATGGAGCAGCCGGAGCCGGATTAAGAATCGTGGTGAGACCGCATTCGCGGCCAAGCCTCAACGCTTCGAAAACAGTCTCCCGCGGAATTTCCATTTGAAGCAGCAACACCCGTGCTCCGGCTATCAACTCACGATGCTGCCGCAGATCAGCTGGTGTCAGACGCCCATTGCTCCCCGGCACGACCGCAATCTGATTCTCTCCGGAGTGATCGACGAGAATCATCGCAACTCCGGTGGGGAATTCGGCATCGCGAAGAAGGATCGGGCGCGACAGCCCCTGCGCGGCCAAGTGCTGTTCGATCAACCGTCCATTGGCATCCGCCCCCAGCTTGCTGAGAAATGCGACCTCCGCACCGGCGCGGGCTGCCGCGACGGCCTGATTTGCGCCCTTGCCGCCGAATGATTGGGCGAAACGGTACCCGAGGACGGTTTCTCCCCGGCTCGGCAGACGATCGACCGACGCCACCAAATCGATATTGCTGGACCCAACCACTAGGATCATGGGCACAGCCGGTTGCGTAGGAAACTCAGCGTCCGGTCGACATCGACATCAACGGCCACGCGCATGTTCGGACGTGCCTTCTCCTCCGGCGTGCGCTGGCGACGATCGGCGATGGTAATCCCGCGAGACACTCGCCCGGCCATTTCAACCGACACATGCAACGGCTCCACCTTCAACAAGGAGGAATCGACGGCGGCCAGAACGGCCAACGGATCGTGGAAATAGAAGAGCCCATGCCCTTCAACCTTTTCAGCGAACTCGAATGCCTTCCGCGTCATGTCAGTTGTCATCCGAGCGAGCGGGGCACGCGACTCAGCGGCCCAGGTCATCAAGCTCTCCCGTGTCACTCCGACGCGGGTCGTCACATCGAGCGGAACGAGCGTGAGCGGGAGCGACGCCTGAAACACCCGATGCGCCGCATGCGGATCCACATACATATTAAACTCTGCTGCGGGGGCAACATTGCCGGGTACGCCGATCGCGCCCCCCATCACGATCACCGAACGGAACTTCTGAACCGTCAGGGGATTCACCTTCAACGCCACGGCCACATTCGTCAGTGGTCCTAACGTGATCAGCGTGACCTCATCGGGATACCGGCGGACACATTCATTCCAAACATCCTGGGCAGTTGAGAGCACAGAAGGCAACCGGACTTGAGGGTATCGCGGCGTCCCCTCCTCGGCCAGGACAGAGTCGAGTTCGCCAAGCCCGTCGCTTCCGTGGACCTGGACCGCTGTCACAAGATCCTCCTCCAAAGGCCGCGCCGCGCCCTGCCCGACCAACAGCCCCGGAGGTGGCTGTACAACGTTCAGCAGGCGGAACAAATTCTTCGTCGCCTGTCCCACCGGCACGTTCCCGCACACGGTGGTCACCCCGACGACCTGCAATTCGGGCGAGGCGAACGCCAGCAACAGCGCCAGGGCGTCATCGACTCCTGGATCGGTATCGAGAATCACTTTCGTAGGAGAGGGTCTCTGCATGCCTAGAAGATTTGATAGGGAATCGACCCCTATTACAAGCCGACGTCACGCCCGGATACCGGTGCGGCAAATCGGGTAGCTTGTCCAAGTCCTTCCAGAACGGACTGATACCCTGACGCCTCGTCGGGAGGTCCCATGAGAAAATATATCACCGACGTATTGCCGGGCCCGAGGACTGCCAAGGCACGACCGGCCAGGTCTTCGCCCTGATACGAGCGGGCGATCGAGCGTTCAGTCTCAACTTCAGAGCCGGCAGGAATAAACGACAACCCGTGTAACAGCGACAGGGGTTGACTGAGGTGATCGCGGACCGTCTCCCGGGTCACATCGGTGAGGGGAAACATCATTCCCAGGCCCTTCCCTTCTTCCGCCATCAGAAAGGGCATCTCCGAATCTTCGGGGCGAGTACTTTGCCAACCGGTCGGCACCAGGAACGACCAATCGGTCCCGGGAATTCTGAGCCTGGCGCCGGCGCGGTACGTCACGCCGGGATCGACATCGAGCATGGGACTGCTCTGTTGCATCTCCGCAGCCGCGCCCGATTCTGAATCAGCCCAAGCCCGTGGCGAGAAGAACAGGGGCAACAGAAGACAACCGGCGGCGATCGAAAGGACGGCATGCACCTGCGGCAGGCGATATGTCGCCGTGTCCGTCGAGGAGGCACCGCCCACAGATCGATTAGGAAGCGGGATCCATCGGAGGACAGGTGCAAAAGAGGTGGCGGTCGCCATAGGCTTCATCGATACGACCCACGCTCGGCCAAAATTTGTTGTCACGCACCCACGGAGCAGGAAACGCCGCCTGCTCACGCGAGTACGGCTTCGTCCACTCAGCCGCGGTCACAGATAATGCCGTGTGAGGAGCATTTTTTAGAACATTGCCCGCACGCGGTTGCCGGCCTTCGGCAATCGATTGAATCTCGCCCCGGATCGCGATCAAGGCTTCGCACAACCGGTCCAACTCCGCCTTCACTTCGCTCTCCGTCGGCTCGATCATCAAGGTCCCGGCCACGGGAAACGAGACCGTGGGAGCGTGGAACCCGTAATCCATGAGACGCTTGGCCACGTCCATCGCTTCCACACCGCTGCTCTCCTTGAGCGGGCGCAGATCCAAAATGAACTCATGTGCGACGAAGCCACGGGTGCCGCTATACAACACGGGGTAATACTTTTCTAATCGTTTGGCCATATAGTTGGCGTTCAGAATGGCCACCTGCGTGGCTTTGGTCAGGCCCTCTCGTCCCATCAGGGCAATATAGACCCAGGAAATCGTGAGGATGCTCGGGCTCCCGTACGGCGCGGCGGCGATCGGGCCGATCGACTCCGGTCCACCCAGTTTGGTGACCGGGTGTCCGGGCAGAAACGGCACCAAATGACGGGCGACCCCGATCGGTCCCATCCCGGGCCCGCCACCGCCGTGAGGAATGCAGAACGTCTTGTGAAGGTTCAGGTGACAGACGTCCGCCCCCAGGTCGGCCGGCCGACAGAGCCCGACCTGAGCATTCATGTTGGCCCCGTCCATATAAACCTGCCCGCCATGCGTGTGCACGAGCTGGCACATGCGGCGAATCCCTTCCTCAAAAACACCGTGGGTCGAGGGATAGGTGATCATCAACGCCGCGAGGCAGTTGCGATGCTGAGTGGCTTTGGCCTCAAGATCGTTCAGATCCACATTGCCACGCTCGTCACAGGCCACCGGGACCACCGTCATCCCGCACATCGAAGCGCTCGCAGGATTGGTCCCGTGCGCCGACACTGGAATCAAGCAAACGTCGCGTTGCGTTTCGCCGCGATGCCGATGATGCGCACGGATCACCATCAACCCGGCATACTCCCCCTGCGAACCGGCATTGGGTTGCAGCGAAATGGCGGCAAACCCGGTCAGTTCAGCCAACCAGGCTTCGAGCTGTTGGAACAGCGTCTGGTATCCCTGCGCCTGCTCGGACGGAGCAAACGGGTGGAGGCGCCCGAACTCCGGCCAGGTCACCGGCAACATTTCCGCCGTCGCATTCAGTTTCATCGTGCAGGATCCCAAGGGAATCATGGAATGCACGAGCGACAAGTCGCGGGACTGAAGCCGGTGGATGTAGCGTAAAAGTTCATGTTCGGCATGGTACCGGTGAAACACCGGATGCGTGAGATAGGGGCTCGTGCGCGCGAGCGGTGCGGGATAACGCACATCGACCGAGGCGAGAATGGCCTGAAATTCTTCGGCAGGGATCTCATGACCGACGAAGAGCGCCAACACCTGCTGGACTTCCTCAACCGTACTCCATTCATCCAACGAAAGCCCCAGGCTCTGATCGTCGTACTGACGGAGATTGATCTTCTGCTGTCGCGCCCGGTTCAGAATGGTGTCCGATTGCGCCGGCGACAGTGGAACACGCAACGTGTCGAACACCGGCTCCAGGCCGACGGCACAACCATGCCGGCGCAAACCTTCAGCCAGTACCATCGTCAGGCCGTGAATTCGCTCTGCAATCCGCCGCAACCCTGCAGGACCGTGATAGACCGCATACATCCCCGCCATGACGGCCAACAGCACTTGCGCCGTGCAGATATTGCTGGTGGCCTTCTCGCGCCGGATATGTTGTTCCCGGGTCTGCAGCGACAAGCGATAGGCCACGCGGCCCGTCACATCTTTCGAGACGCCGATGATCCGGCCCGGCATCTGCCGGCGAAACTCCTCCTTGGTGGCAAGAAACGCCGCATGGGGCCCACCGAATCCAAGCGGGACACCGAACCGTTGGCTGGATCCGACCGCCACGTCCGCTCCGAATTCTCCCGGTGAACGCAGCAGCGTGAGCGCCAGCAAGTCGGTCGCCACCACGACGTAGGCCCCCGAGGCATGCGCGCGCGTGATGAACTCGCTGTAGTCACCGACGTACCCGTCCGTCGAGGGGTATTGAAGCAACAGCCCGAAGAACTCGTCCCGGGAAAGATCCAACGACTGAATCGCACCGATCTGCAGGACGATGCCCAGCGGTTCCGCACGGGTCTGCACCACCGCAATCGTTTGCGGATGGCAATTTTCAGAGACGAAGAACTTCTTGCGCTCATGCCCGGCCGCTCGAGACATGGCCGCACACATCGTCATCGCCTCGGCTGCGGCAGTCGCCTCATCGAGGAGCGACGCATTGGCGAGCGGTAAGCCGGTCAGATCGGCGACCATGGTCTGAAAATTGACCAGTGCCTCGAGACGCCCCTGCGCAATCTCGGCTTGATACGGGGTGTACTGCGTATACCATCCGGGATCCTCCAGAATGTTCCGCTGGATCACCAACGGCGTGATGCAATCGTAGTACCCCATGCCGATCAAAGACCGCCACACCTGATTCTGTCCGGCCAAGCCACGCAATTCCGCCAGGACCTGCTGCTCACCCCGCGGGGACGGCACCGTCAAGGAGGTCTGCAAGCGAATATCGGACGGGACCGTCACCTCGACGAGGGCCTCCAACGACGGCAGGCTCAATGTGGCCAACATCTCCTGGATGTCGGAATCCGTCGGGCCAATATGGCGGGGCACAAACGTATCGTTCGGTTCAAGGAAATTCGGTTGTGGCATGGGGGTGAAATCCTGCTAAAAGTTGACGCTCTCGTGCATTCGAAGCGGCGTGGGCTAACCTATCATGCAGGACCGAGTTTTCCAAGCGTTCAGCGCCCATCGCCCGTCGCTTGTTTTCCGAAATTCCATAGCGTAATAGTGACATCGGATGTCCCTCCCGGGATGTCGATCGCACGGCTGAACGGTGGCCAGGATACGAAGACCATGATCACACATGACATCTTGATCGTCGGAGCGGGACTCGCCGGAATGCGGGCGGCTATTGCCGCACCGCCTGACCTCAATGTGGCACTCCTCTCCAAGGTTCATCCGGTCCGCAGCCACTCCGTGGCCGCCCAAGGCGGAATTAACGCGGCCATCGGGGAGCAGGACTCCTGGGAAGCCCATGCCTATGACACGGCCAAGGGGGGACTTTACCTGGGCGATCAGGATGCGATCGAGGCCATGTGCCGGGAAGCCCCGCAAGACATTTTAGAGCTTGAACGCATGGGGGTGATCTTCAGCCGCACCCCGGAAGGGCGAATCGCCCAACGGCCGTTCGGGGGAGCCGGATTTCCACGAACCTGCTATGCCGCCGACCGCACCGGGCACGCGCTGTTGCACGCCATGTACGAGCAGCTGATGAAGCGACGGTGCCGGGTGTACGAAGAATGGTACGTCACGGCGTTGCTGGTCGAACAGGGCCGTTGTTGCGGAGTGGTGGCCTGGGATCTGGTCCATGGAGGATTGCAGGTCTTGCGTGCAAAGGCCGTCATTCTTGCCACCGGCGGGAGCGGCCGCGTCTTTTCGACCAGCACGAATGCCGTCATTAACACCGGAGACGGCATGGCCCTGGCCTATCGCGCGGGCCTCCCGCTGGAAGACATGGAGTTCGTCCAGTTCCATCCGACCACCTTGAAAGACACTGGCATTCTGATCACCGAGGGCGCGCGCGGGGAAGGCGGCTATTTGCTGAACACGCTCGGCGAGCGGTTCATGAAACGATATGCGCCGGAGCAGATGGAGCTGGCGACCCGCTCCACGGTGTCGCTGGCCATCGGCCAGGAAATTCAAGAAGGACGAGGCGTCGACGGCTGCGTCTTACTCGACCTTCGACACCTCGGCCGCGCCCGTATTCTGGAGCGGCTCCCGCAGATTCGAGAGCTGGCCCTGGAATTCGCCGGACTCGATCCGATCGAAACACCCATTCCCATTCGACCCGGCGCCCATTACCAAATGGGCGGCGTGAAAACCAACGCTTGGGGAGAGACCGACCTACCGGGACTCTTCGCCGCAGGCGAATGCGCGTGCGTGAGTGTGCACGGAGCCAATCGCCTGGGAGGGAATTCCCTCCTCGAAACCATTGTCTTCGGACGCCGGGCCGGCACGAGAGCCGCGGAGGCGATCCGCGACTGTGACCTGCAGCCAGTTCCCGAAGAAGTCCTCAAAGGTGAAGAACAGCGATTGAAGACCCTGCTGATTAATCCCGGCCCCGAGCGGGCCTGGCAGATACGGGATGACCTCGGCAAGACCATGAGCCTCAATCTGGGCATCTTCCGCACCAAGCAGTCCATGCAAGAGGCCCTGGGGGCCATTCAAGCCCTCAAGGTCCGTGCACAACGGATGTGCGTTCAGGACAAGGGACAGATCTTCAACACCGACCTGATCCAGGCGCTTGAACTCCAGTGCCTACTCGACATCGCGGACACCATCGTCGTGAGCGCCCTCGGACGGGAAGAAAGCCGCGGGGCCCACTATCGGGCCGATTTCCCCACTCGAAACGACAGCGCCTGGCTCCGCCACACCGTAAGCCACCATCAGGCGGATGGGCCCCGGTTGAGCTATGTTCCCGTCACCATTACACGATTCCCTCTCGCATAACGCCTCGATTCCCGCCCCAGACATGCCCTGTTCGATGAGTACCCGCTAAACCGGCCGGCCGGTTGCGCTCCTACCGTTTTGCGCTATCCTTTTCAATAATCACCGATCGCTCCACTCACGGGACCGTCCACAACAAGCCCGGGCGAAGGGTCGTTAGGCACCATGGCAACCGTTCACCCAGGCACAGCAACATCTGCGTCCGCCATCGCTTCGCCGCTGGATTCGAAGCAGGCGGTCGTCTGCCCCTTTTGCCAAACCCTCACCCCTTGCGCGCCTGTTGCCGGTGTCCCCCTACATCAATGTCCCTGTCCCTCCTGCAACGAAAATCTGCTGATTCTCAACCCGGACGGGCAACCAGCCGATGAGGACATGGTCACCCCATCGTCGGCCGGCGGGTCTGATGCCACCGACATGTCACGGCGTCTCGTAGGTCTCGCTGTGGCTCTGCTGGCCTGTGTCTTGAACTATGCACTGCTGGCCGGCATGGCGTCCTGGATGTTCAATCAGATCAAATCGACGCATGATCCCTATGACATCGATGAATTGACGCTCTCCCCGATTATCTTGAAAGCCAACGGTTGGACAGCGCTTCACCTCGCAGCGGCACGAGGAGATGTCTCTGAGGTGACGTCGCTGCTGGAAGACGGGAGCCCGGTCGACCGACACAATAACAATGGACGAACGGCCTTGTTCGAAGCAGCAACGCGCGGGCAGACACCGGTGGTCACGGTGCTGCTTCAATATGGAGCCAATCCCAACGCGAAGATGAAGCAAAACATGACCGCGCTACTGACGGCGGCTGAGCACGGACATGCCGACACCATTGCCGTGCTCCTGTCCAACAGCGCCGATCTCAATGCGCTGTGCACCTGTGGCGATTCAGCGCTACACCGGGCCGTACGGAAAGGGCATCTGGCCGCCGCTCAAGTCCTGCTGGAACAGGGCATCGCCGCAAACCAAAAGAGCCATGGAGAGACCGCCCTTGAGATCGCGCAGCATGACGAGGATCGGGAATTGATCGAGCTG
>OCTV010000195.1_pt1 | contig 24449 bp, 20 predicted proteins | sample 1539101 | NCBI WGS metagenome assembly OCTV01 (sample SAMEA3991422, study PRJEB22521) | metagenome | biome: anthropogenic terrestrial biome; feature: sewage plant; material: sludge | place: Sweden | collected 2012-09-26 | reverse complement strand
TAATACCAAAGTTACAAGTAAACTTTGGTATTTTTCTGAATTTTTGGTAAGTTATAAGTATCAGGTTAGATAAGTTAAATTAAGCTTGATAATTTTCAGATTAAAAAATTAATTACAACCGAAAATAATATAATAGAAAATAAGGATATCGTTATGTCAGTGGCAAAAAATATTGAAATTAGTAGCAGCTCAGCGGTAAGTTTTGAAGACGCGATCAAAAAAGGGATTGCACAAGTCAACAAAACGGTTAATAACGTGGAAGGTGCTTGGATTAAAGAGCAAAAAGTACGCATTAGCGATGGTAATATCACTAGCTATAACGTGATGATGATTGTTAGCTTTGTAATTGAAGATGACAGCACTGATTTAAAATAAAGATTTTATTTATCCATAAAAAACCCTAGCATAGGCTAGGGTTTTTTGTTAGTTGCCATTACTCTTCCACCCATTTGCCTTTTCGATAAACCAAGGCAAATTTAGTCGCTTTGCCGTCTTTTTCTGAGCCGATATATTGCTCGGCATTTTTACGACTCCAACGCAAAATCGTAGGATTACCCTCATTATCGGTATCTGGCGCGGTAAATAAATACTGAAATTTATCTTCCAACTGATCTTGTATCGCGCGTAACTCTGACAGTTTTGGTGGGCGCGTCTCGCGCACTTTGGGAAATTTTGACGCTGCCAAGAATAACCCTGCCGCTCCTTCACGCAAAATGTAATGGTCATCAAATTTTTGCGACTTGAGTTCTGGCATAGGGATTGCGGTCATGCGTGGCGGCGCTGCATCGCCATTTTTAAGCACTTTACGGGTATTATCGCACTGCTGACAGGCAAAATAGGCACCAAAACGCCCAGTTTTAAGCACCATTTGCCCATCGCATTTATCACAGGGTATGGTAGGCACATCATCATTGCCTGCGGTTTCAAAGACGCCTTTTTCTAATAGATAGCCATCACAGTCAGGATTGTTACCACACACATGGAGTTTTAACCCGCCATCGACGATGTACCCATCCATCGCGGTATGGCATTTCGGGCAGCGTTTTTTCTCAAGGAGCGCTTGGATTTCGTCGTTATTGTCCGCGTCGTCCTCACCGAGATTTTGGCTCTCTTTACTGGTTTGGCTATGAAAAGCTTCCACAGGCATCAAGTTTTTAGTGCCTTTACAACGCTCTTTGGGGGGTAAATTATAGCCGGTACAACCCAAAAATACCCCTGTAGAACCGGTACGGATCTGCATTGGGCGCTGACATAGGTCACAATGGATATCTGGGACATCAGTTGGGTCATTGGGCTTCATGCCGTCTTCGTCTTTGGCTCGCTCTAACTTGCCTTTAAAATCGCCATAAAAATCATCCAGCACTTTTTTCCAGTTTTGCTGACCTTCAGCGACTTCATCTAGGTTTTCTTCCAGTCCTGCGGTAAAAGCATAGTCCATCAAATGCGGAAAGCTGTTGACCAATCTGTCAGTGACGATATCACCCATTTTTTCGGCGAATAAACGTTTGTTTTCTACCTTGACATACCCACGTTCTTGAATGGTTGAGATGATAGCGGCATACGTGGACGGACGACCAATCCCACGTTTTTCCAATTCTTTGACTAAGCTTGCTTCAGTATAGCGGGCCGGTGGCTTGGTAAAATGTTGGGTAGGCTCGATACTATCGACCACCAATTTTTCCCCGATTTTTACATCAGGCAATAGATTGTCTTCATTTTTGGCAGGGGGCTGTACTTTGGTGTACCCATCAAAGGTCATCACGCGACCTTTGGCTCTAAGCTCAATCTCACCGGCATTGACAATCAATGTCATGGATTGGTACTGCGCAGGTGGCATCTGACACGCCACGAACTGGCGCCAAATCAGCTCATATAAGCGCTGGGCATCGCGCTCCATGTCTTTTAGCGAGGCAGATTGCACCAAGACGTCTGAGGGGCGAATCGCTTCGTGCGCTTCTTGGGCGTTTTGCTTGTTGCCATACACATTGGGCGATGTTGGGACATATTTTGCGCCGTATTGCTTGTCAATAAAACCGCGCACACTGGTAAGTGCATCCGCTGACAAAAAAGTACTGTCAGTTCGCATATAGGTGATATGACCTGCTTCATACAGGCGCTGAGCCAGCATCATGGTTTTTTTGACTGGAAAACCAAGGCGAGTACTGGCGGCTTGTTGCAAAGTTGAGGTAATAAAGGGTGCAGCAGGTTTTGACTGGGTAGGTTTTTCTTCCCGATCCGCCACGATAAAATCGGATGTTTCAAGCAGCGCAACAATCGCATTGGTCTGTGCTTCGTTTTTTAGTTCAAGGGGTTTGCCGGATTTTTTTACCGCTTCTAGGCGAATGGTCTCTTGTTTGGCTTGCTGGCTGTGGGTATTGCTGTGGATTTCCCAATATTCCACTGGGGTAAAAGCGCGAATTTCACGTTCACGCTCCACCACTAGACGCGTGGCGACAGATTGTACTCGCCCTGCCGACAGTCCGCGCGCTACTTTTTGCCATAGCAATGGCGATACCATGAAACCAACGACACGATCTAAAAATCGTCTGGCTTGCTGCGCGTTGACACGGTCATAGTTTAGCTTGGTGGGGCTTTTAAAGGCATTTTGAATGGCGTTTTTGGTGATTTCGTTAAATACCACGCGGCTGTATTTGTCATCACTGCCACCGATGACCTCTTTGAGATGCCAGGCAATCGCTTCCCCTTCTCTATCCAAGTCGGTTGCAAGATAAATTTCTTTGGCGTCTTTGGCAAGGGATTTTAATTCTTTAATCACTTTAACTTTGCTGGGTAGAATTTCATAATGTGCCACCCAGTCGTGCTCGGGGTCAATCCCCATGCGCCGTACCAAGGCTTGCTGCGCTTTTTGCTCTTTGGTGAGCTTGGTATCCGACTTATCGTCGGTCTTTGCTGCGCCAGAACCCGATACAGGTAAATCACGCACGTGCCCCACACTAGAGCGGACGATAAAATCATTTCCCAGATACTTATTGATGGTTTTGGCTTTGGCAGGGGATTCCACAATCACCAAGGCTTTGCCTTGCCCCGACGTTTTAGGCGCTGTTTTTGATGCTTTTGATGCGGCTGTTGATTTGGGCGCGGCGGCTTTGGTTGCGGCTTTTTCAGCGGCTTTGGTGTCTGTTTTTGTATCAGCCGTGTCCGTGGTTTTGGTTGATTTTCTCGCTGTCGGTGTTTTACTCATGTTGGGTTCACAAAATCATTAAAAAGGGTAAGTTAAAATACGAAAAGTTAGTTATTCTGCACCAATTTGGCATAATCATGCAATTTACTTTTTAACATGATTAGGTCTTTTTCGGTGGTTTCAAGTTCTGATTTCATGCCCAGTTGGCTATTTTCTTGCCAATAAATACACACAAAATTGGCTTTACAGCTTAAACCTTTAACGGTTGTTGCGATGGATGCCGGTAAATCCACTTCCCGATTATCAAGCGCAAAATTGGCGGGATAATGTCCGGTAAAGGGTCGCCATTTGCCCTCAATCACTTGATAATCACAGGGGCGCATCTTCGCGTCTTGAATCACCACGCCGTATTGCGCCATCATGCCTTTACCACGTTCGCCTGTATCGCCGATAATCCAATCGGGGCATGCGACCAGTTTTGGCTGCACGCCGACGCGTCTGGCTGCCATGCGCAGATTATCACGCATGGTCTCGCGAGCAGATGGTTTTAATCCCATGATACTACCGACAATAAACACCCCGATGGCGATGGCTATCCATATTCCCATTGATTATATTACTCGTACCAGCTGCTATTTTTGGATTTTTTAGATGACGTTTTTGCTTCAGTTTTGGTGTCAGCTTTGTTTTCGGCTTTGGCGTCAACTTTGTCAGTCGGCTGCGGCTCGGAAGCTAGCATATCCATAATTGGCTGCCACTGGGCTTGAATGTCGCGATACGGTTTTTGGCTCTTATCAAAAATCGTCAAGCCGCGCTCTGCCAAAGCTTGGTAAATACTACGCTCAGATAGCCAAGCCAGTGGCTGCTGCCCAATATCAGCAAAATAAGCCATCAGTTTTTCGGTCGGTTCATTGTCCTGCATCAATTGACTACGCACGCGATTGGCCACCAGATAAATATCGACTTTGCCTTTGCGGATACGCTTAATGTCTTCTAGGCTTTTTAAAAAGCGTTTGGTACTGTCAATATCAAAAAAAGCGGGCAAAACAGGAATTAAAATCGCCTTGCATTCGGCAATCAGCTGCTCGGCTTTAGTGCCTGTTAATGCACCTGGGGCATCAATAATCAGCCAGTCGTTTTTACCCAAGGTTTTTGGGATATCACCTATATCATTGCTATCGCGCCAGTCAATACCGATAATGGCAGGTACGTCCGCTGGGCGCATTTTTAGCCACTGTAGGCTTGATTTTTGTGGGTCTGCATCTGCCAATGCCACTGTTTTGCCTTGGTTTGCCAATGCCGCCGCCAGACTTACCGCAATCGAGGTTTTACCACATCCCCCTTTTTGATTGGCGATTAAAATTTTTTGCATGACCCTCACCCTGTTGATAAAAAATTAATGCAATATCACCACATTAACCCAAAATTTTGACCCTGTTAATTTGACGCTATTCATTTGGTTGTATTAAGTAGCCTAACAAAATTTTAACCATTGATAAATGCTTTTATATAAATAATCTGCTAAATTAAAAAATATCAATTCATTAACGGTTTAATCGGTTTAGCCAGTTTTTGACTGACTAATGGCGACCGTAAACCTCAAAGGTGCCACCATGACGATGCTTTCATTCATAGAGACCTATCACCCAGCAACCACCTCAAAAAAAATGCTTGGACTGTTTGCTGTCACTGCCTCGATGGCAGGTTGTGCTACCTTAGGCGGCGGATTAACACCCACTCAGTGCCAACAAAGCAATTGGCAAACCATTGGTTATCAAGACGGTTTACTGGGTCGCAGTCAAGATTATATTCAAAAGCATATCAAGCAATGCGCTAAAGCCAATACCACCCCCAACCAGCAACAGTGGCGACAAGGTCGTGAAGAAGGGTTAAAACGTTATTGTACGCCGTTACGCGCTTATCAGTTGGGACGTGAGGGCTACGATTACAATGATGTATGCCCACAATCGATGACGCTTGATTTGTTAAAAGCGCATGACGAAGGTTATCTCAACTACCAACGTGAGCAAAGGCTAAATCAACTGTGGTACAACACCGATCCATTTTGGGGCTCACCCTTCTACGGTAGTCGTTTTGGTGGTTGGGGCGGTTTAGAGAGGGGGTCACGTCCGTATTATCCCCGCATCGCACCTAACAACCGCCACCCAAAATACAGCGATACCCATCAGCCTAAATCAAGCCAACCTGTAGCACCTAGCCCTGTTACCCCTAGCAATGATGCAAACATAGGGTCAAAAAAATAATCGCGGCTAAAATAAAAAACAACGGGACGAACTTATCGTGAAATTTTGTTTTGAAATCTCGTTGCGCAATCTCGTTTAGTGATACGACTCGCTGCATGATGACAATAATTTACAGGTTAGAACTAAAAGAGAAGTTCGGGTGTATTTAACCGAACTTCTTTATTAAACCAGTAGCTTATTAAATCAACCGCTTATCACCTCAATAGCTTAACCCATCACCACAACCAAAATATCCGTGTGCTTGACCCGCTTGGTTATCAAACCAAAGGATTGATTGTCGGTATTTTTTGGCTCTCAGCGTTTTGGTTGGCGTTGGATTTTTCATGCGCTTTGGGTTTTTGAGGCGCTTTGTTTTTCTGAGATTTGGTGGGGTCAAAGGTTTGCACAGCAGGTGCGGTTGGCACGCCTTTTTGCTGAAGTTGCTCGTCAATCTGCCCCGCTTGGATGTTTTCCCCTTCAAATACACGGATATGCTCATCACGCTTTAACTGCAAATTTTCAAAGTCAAATAACTCACGGTCAGCGAGCTGTGACGGTGCGACATTTTGCATCGCGCCAAATATCGAATCCAAACGATTCGGGTATTGTTGATCCCATGTGCGCAGCATGTCATTAATCATCGCCCGTTGTAGGTTTTCTTGGCTGCCGCACAGATTACAAGGAATAATCGGAAACTGCTTGTAATTGGCATATTTGATAATGTCTTTTTCTTCCACATACGCAAGCGGACGAATCAAAATATTTTGCCCATCATCCGATAGCAGTTTTGGTGGCATCGCTTTGAGACTACCGCCGTGAAATAAATTTAAGAAAAACGTCGCCATGATGTCATCACGGTGATGACCGAGTGCCACTTTGGTTGCGCCGATTTGTTTAGCAAATCCATATAACGACCCACGGCGCAGACGTGAACACGCAGAACAGTAAGTTTTACCTTCTGGCACGATTTGCTTGACCACGCTATAGGTGTCTTTTTCTAAAATATAATACGGAATGCCATGCTTGGTCAGATAGTTGGGCAAAATATCTTCAGGATAGTCAGGTTGCTTTTGGTCAAGATTGACGGCAATCACATCAAACTGAATCGGTGCTATTTTTTTTAAGAACAATAAAATATCCAGTAAGGTAAAACTGTCTTTACCGCCTGAAATACACACCATGACCACATCACCGTCTTCAATCATGTTGTAGTCACGAATCGCCCAAGAGACCAGCTTACGTAATTTCTTTTGTAGCTTACGAAAACGCGCGGATTTGATGTCATCGCCTTGGCTGTTACCTTTAGCATCGCCCAAGCTTTGCTGCGCTTCATTTTTTAACGCTTCGTTTAAAGCTTCATTGTCTAAACCATCATTGTTCGACGCCTCATCATCCCAATCATTATCATCAAGCCCATCTATGTCACTATCTGAATCTACGTCACTCTTTAATAGTTGGGCTGATAATTGGGGATTTAATTCAACGGCAGACATGGCTGCCGCTGGGCTTACAGAATTGTTTGATTGCATAAGATACCTAACTGATGATAAACCAATAAATAAACCTATGATGACGCTATCGGCTATCAACGACGCGTTATTTATTGGAAAAATTGCAAATAAAAAAGCATTTAACGTAAGGCGGACTAAAATACCACCCACAATAAATGCTTGATTGAGCGTATCTATAGTCGCCTATCAGATAGAAAACGCCTATCACATAGTCGGCTATTATACGGTAAAATTACGCGCTTGTAGTCATTCGAATGACAGCTTGCTGTTTTAGAAGATATTTTTTATCCGCGTCATCCAACTGGTATTTTCTTTTTTCATTTGCTCCTCGATTTGTTTTTGTTGCTGCTCAAGCTTGATATCCATCAGATTTTTTTCTTTAAATAGACTATATTGGGCATCGCCTTTATAAAACTCAGTTTCACGATAACTGTCATACGCATGTTTGAATAGCACATTGAGCACAGCGGCGAGCGGCAAAGCAATCAGCATACCTGCAATGCCTGCCAGTGCCGCCCCAGCAAGTACGGCAAATATCACCCACAATGGTGATAAACCAATTTTATCACCCAACAATAACGGCTGCAAAATATAACCTTCCACCGCCTGCCCTACCATAAAGGCACCGACAATTAACACTAAATGTACCCAGTCCACGCCAAATTGAAATAGCCCTGCAATAATCGCCGCAATAAAGCCAAGGGTAAAGCCAAGATACGGCACAAAACTTGCGATACCGGCTATCATACCGATGATAAGACCGACTTTAAGTCCAATGAGTTGCAGTTGCACCGCATACACCATACCAAGCAGCACCATCACTAGTAGCTGACCTTTGATAAATGACATCAACGCTTCATCACTTTCTTTAGCGATACGATAAACTGATGGAATATAACGGTTGGGAATCATATGACGGATTTTTATCAAGCGCTCATCCCAATTATATAAAAAATAAAACATCAAAATCGGCACCAACACCACAATGCCCGCCACGTTGATTACACTCATGCCTGATAACATTAAATTGGTAAAAAATGAGCGCGCATCGGTGATATTGTAGTTTTCTTTGAGAAAATCGACCAAGCCTTTGGACATATCACGCACTTGCATGGCAGGTAAGCGTATGGGCGTGTGAGAACGCACCCAGCCTCGCAGCGTATTGTTATAATAGTCAATTGCCGTCGGTACATACTTCCATGCCGATTGTAACTGCTCCCACACCAGTGGAATGAGCCACCAAAGTATTAATCCAATCATCAGCCCAGTGGACAAATATACCAGCAAAATCGCCACCCAGCGGCGGATATGTGCCTTGTCCTGTAATTTTTGCACCAACGGATTAATCGCATACGATAAAATAAATGCTACCAAAAATGGCAAAATTACCGATTGTAATTGATAAATGATATAGCCTATGGCAACCAAAAACAGCGATATAAATACCCGTTTGAAAAACACATCTTTCGTAAATTGATAAGGGGATGGGTTGTACATAGGTTCCTCAAAAAAGCCAAATACGCCAAAAATATAAGGGGAATGTCAAATAAAAGACGGTCACTGCCATCGTTGTATTTTCGACTAATTTTAGGTAATTTGACAAAAATAGATAGCGCAAACTGCACAACTCATACAAATATTCAAAGCTATGTTATAACGCCCTATCACATTTGGGGGGCTAGAAGGCCTCATCAACGATGAAAAGCCTAATGCTAGCCAGCTAGCAAAGCGATGGATTATTTTTCTTTTTGATGGAAATTTGGGTATAATGCGCGTATTACTTTTCCCAATGATTCTGGCGATAGGATAACCATGACCACACAACCCACTTCGTTAAGTTATAAAGATGCTGGCGTCGATATCGATGCTGGCGAAGCGTTAGTTCAGCGCATTAAATCAGTTGCCAAAGCAACTAGCCGCTCTGAAGTCGTCGGTGGTTTGGGTGGATTTGGCGCTTTGTGCCGTATTCCGCAAGGCTATAAATCCCCTTTATTGGTCTCAGGGACTGATGGTGTCGGTACCAAACTCAAACTGGCTTTACAACTGCAGCAGCACGATACCATTGGTCAAGACTTGGTAGCGATGTGTGTCAATGACCTGCTAGTCTGTGGCGCCGAGCCGTTATTTTTCTTGGATTATTATGCCACAGGAAAACTGGACGTCGATACCGCAGCAACGGTTATCACCGGTATCGGTGACGGCTGTAAATTGGCAAATTGTGCGCTCATCGGTGGCGAAACGGCTGAAATGCCAGGTATGTATCAAGATGACGACTATGATTTGGCAGGTTTTTGTGTGGGCGTCGTCGAAGAGTCGGAAGTGATTACGGGTAAAAACGTTGCCAACAGTGATGTATTAATCGGTATCGCCTCTAGCGGCGTGCATTCAAATGGTTACTCATTGGTGCGTAAAGTCATTGAAGTCAGTGGTGCCGATGTTGCCACTGAACAATTAGATGGTAAAGCATTAAAAGACGTGTTAATGGCACCGACAAAAATCTATGTCAAAGCCATTGGACAACTGCAAAAAACCTTGGGTAACGCAAGCTTGCATGCGATGGCACATATCACCGGTGGCGGCTTGACTGAGAACCTACCACGCGTATTGCCCGACCATTTGGCGGCTCAAATTGATGTGAGTTCTTGGACATTCCCCCCTGTATTCCAATGGCTTCAGCAAAAAGGTCATATCGAGCAGATGGAAATGTACCGCACCTTCAACTGCGGCGTGGGTTTTGTCGTCGTGGTACCGGCAGATAAAGCAGACCAAGCCATTGACCTACTCAATGAGCAAGGCGAAACCGCATGGAAATTGGGTGAAATCGTTGAAAGAACAGGCGATGCGGTAACCTATCGCTAATTTTATCAGCGACTCAATCGGTTATTTTATTATTGGGCTATTTTATCATTAAGCTAATTTAGCCTTGAGCTAATTTATCCTTGAGCTAGTTTAAAAGGTGCGTTTTTACGCACCTTACTTTTTCCAACCTATTGCTTTGCTATCATTATGAATTTGAACATGACAAACCCTACCCCGTTAAAAATTGCCGTCCTCGTCTCTGGCAGTGGCAGTAACCTGCAAGTATTAATTGATAAGCAGCTACAGCAACTATTAAACATTCAAATCGTGGGCGTGATTAGCAATAAAGCCGATGCCTACGCGCTTGAGCGCATACGCCTTGCCAATGAGCAGCAAGCCAATATTGCAACCGCGGTGATTGAGCGTGACGATAATGGCAAAAAATATACCCGTATCGGTTTTGAAAAACAGGCACTGCAAGAATTACGCGCGTGGCAACCTGATTTGGTGGTATTGGCAGGATTTATGCGGATTTTAACGCCGCTGTTTATTGATGGGGTGACCAGCAGCACGGGATTAAACGTGCCGATGATAAATCTGCACCCATCATTGCTACCCAACTATAAAGGCTTAGATACCCATACCCGCGTGCTACAATCTGGCGAGCGCTATCATGGTTGCAGCGTACATCTGGTAACGAGCGAACTCGATGCAGGGGAAGTCATCGCCCAAGCGGTGACCTGCGTCAACGCGGCTGAGAATGCTAGCCAATTACAGCAGCGCGTTCATGCGATGGAACACCAATTGCTGCCTATGGTGGTGGGGTTATTTGCTGAGCGGATTGTGTCGCTTAAAAATAACCAACTGAGCAACCGCCTTGGACTCAATTTGCCTATCAAGTTATGGCTATAGTCAAATTATGGCGATAGTCAAAAAAAACGCCTACAATCAAATTTAGGCGTTTTTTTATGTTTATCACGGTTTACCCTCGAAGTGCCGATACACTCAATATCACGATCAGCAAAAATACATAGCGCCCTACCCACACGTTATCTAAAAATGCGTTAAAGCAAAGCTTACGGTCATAGGTGAGACATTGTTTATTTTGTCGATAAAACATGGCAACGATAGGTAGCAGCGCCAATACTGAAAGCGCGCCAAAATAATGCCAAAACACGCCCACCAAACTGAGCAAAAATACCCCTTGAAGTAGGCTAATCATGAACACATCGTGTTTACCAAATAAAATCGCGGTGGATTTGACCCCGATTTTTAAATCATCCTCACGATCTGCCATCGCATATTGGGTATCATACGCCACGGTCCAGCACATATAGCCGACAAACAGCAGCCAACACCAAATATCAACCTCGGTCTGACCCGTTAATACTTGCGATACCGCAACATATGCCATCGGAATCGCCCAGCCGAAAGCCGCCGCCAAAAACACTTGCGGCAAATGGGTAAAGCGCTTCAAAAACGGATAGATAAACGCCAGCGCCACCGCACCAAATGACCAAATAAAAACCTGCACGGGCAAAAATATTAATAACGCTGCACTCACCCAAGATAAAATTAAAAACGTCCAAACCGCTTCTTTACCCGTCAAGCGACCATCCGCCAGCGGTCTACCTTTGGTTCGCGACACATGACCATCGACTTTTCTATCAGCAAAGTCATTGATGGCACAGCCTGCCGCTCGCATCAACACCGCACCCGTCGCAAAGATTGCCACCACATGCCAAGGTGGGAATTGCTCAAATCCTTTTGCCGCCAAAAACACCGCCCATAAAGTCGACCAAAACACCAGTTCAATGCCCACAGGCTTATCAAAGCGGGTCAGGTGAATATAGGCTTGTAGCTTATCTTTAAAAGACAGAGTATGTGTAGTCATAGCATGTTTAATTAAACTAATCAAAAAGGGGTATAAAGTTGATGCTAGTGTATCGCTAGGCAATGGTGTCACGCTAAGCAATAGTGTAACGCTAAATGTTAGCCAAATCGTCGATAAATTTGTTACCCTTACAGCTGTAAGCCAATCATCAGCAGTTGGTAATCCAGCCCAATCGGTGATTGGTCTTGCAAATAGCGTCTCAATGTCGCCGTATCGATGCTATCTTTGCCAGAGACGGCGCCGCCCATTTGCTTGAGATTTTTTAACAGACTTTTTAAATTGTCATAAGAAAAAGCAAACGATTGCTCGGTGTGATAAATTAGCGTGCCTTGACGCTGTTGCCGCAAGGTCTCTATCGCTGCCAGCCAGGCGTGACTGGGTAAAAAATCAAAAACAGGTAACTTGGGAAAGCGCTGACTGACTTCATGAAAAGATCCTGCCGCCGGAATCGCCAAATGCAGCTGACCTTTGGTTTTGACGATGCGCCCAAGCTCTGCGATAACGCTTGTCGATGTCCAATGAAGGGCAAAACTACTCATCACCAAATCGGCTGATTGATTCGCCAATGCCATATCTGCCATATTGGCGCAAAGCGCTTGGCTGCGTAGCATCATTGGGGACTTTGGTAGCGATGAGACTTGTGTAGATGACAGCGGCGTCGACAAAAGATGCGCGACTCGCTGTTGCCAAATTGCAAGCATACTGGCAGCAGTATCGACGCCATATAACTGAGCGGAAGCTAACGCCGCGTTTTGTAAAAACTTTGACATCACCGCCTCAGTCAATTTTCCTGTACCACAGCCCACATCAACCACGCACATATCGGTTACGCCGGTATGGTAACGCGCAATGAGCTGCGCCAAGTGCTCCGCCACCTGCGATTGAATCGGCGTGGCGGCATCGTATGAGGTGGCAAATTGTTCAAAAACAGGGGTGACAGTACAGGACATCATCGGCTAAAACAACAAATCAGTCAACTTTAACACTATTAATTAGCACTGCATAGTCATAATTGTCTTGTGTGAGCAAATCAACCCCGCAAGGCAAATTGCCTATCCAATCCAAAAAGCGATTAATCATGGCTTTGCCAACAAAAGATTTGCCATGCTGCGGCACAATCATCTCGACATCTAACTGCCGAACCGCATCTGCCCAAAAACGGGTGACTTTATTACTGACCATGTAGCGCTGATGAAACCCTCGCATAGTCGGAATATGGGAATCAAAATCTTCCACTGGCACATTCGCATCACCCAACAACGAAGCCCCCATATCGCCTGAAAACAAAATTTTGCTGATGGGGTCATAAAACTGAAAATTACCTTCTGAATGCAGAAAATGCGCAGGCAAAGCAAATAACTGGGTTTTCCCCAAAGGCAACACCGCGCCTTCATCTGGCAGCGCAATCAAGCGCTTAAGATACCCTTCTTGCAGACGGTCAGTGGTAAACGCGGAGTTAAGATGCGGTAAAAAACGCTCCCACAATCTTGAGATGACAATATTGGCTTGGGTATGCAATAGCCAACGCGGCAATGACGCAATGATATCGGGGTCTTGGTGTGAGCCAATCACATAGCGGATATGCCTTATATCAGTATGTTTGAGCAGTGCTAGGGTTAGCGGCGTATAGGTTAAATCACCACCTGGGTCAATAACCGCGCCGACAGTTTCTTCATCTGAGTGCAAAATTAAAAATTGATTGGACTGAATACCGTCACCTTTTACCAAATCACTAAACATAATGCACTGATGCTTGCCATTATCAAAAATTATTTCACCGCTCATAGCCTACCTACCCATTTAACCGACAAATAAAACTTAAACTACTGATAAAAAACGCTATCAACACGCTATAAAAAACTGTGCAGCAAAGTGACTTTGAGTGACTTTGCAAACCATTGTTAGCCGTTAGCCATCAACTTTAATACATTGGCTTTAAATCCCTAAAAATAGTAAGGATTATAGCATTTTATTGACGGGATTGAGGGCATTTTTGCTTAAATCCCTGTTAACTAAATTATGCTCAAATTTGTTTTTAGTGGTATCATACCAAGCAATTTTTTAGGCAAAATTTGTGTGCTTTAAGCGCATGATTGCTACAAACGGTAAAGGCAATTTGTTATGATTTTGGCACTTGAAAGTGTGTTTGACCAATGCTCGGTGGCATTCGTGGATTTAGCAGGTAATGTCGTCGCTGAACAGACCCTTACGGGAAATCGTCTGCAAACCCAGCAAATTTTGCCGATGATACACGCGCTGATGACAGCATCATCGATTGATTGGTCACAACTGACTGCGATTGCTTTTAATCGAGGTCCCGGGGCTTTTAGTGGCATACGCATTAATACGGCGGTAGCGCAAGCCATCGCCTTTGCCCATGATGTGCCATGTTTGCCTGTATCAAGCCTGCAAACTATCGCCCAATCAGCATTTGAACTACACCAAAGCTCCCACGTATTGGCGCTGACAGATGCGCGCATGAGCCAAGTGTACGCCGGTGAATACGCCATGAGCGATGGTATCATGCAGCTTGTGGCAGGCGCTACTGAACATTTACTTGATTATGACAGTGTGATAGACAAAGACTTAGCCTTAGTAGGTAATGGCGCAACCTTGGTCAATGCGCAGCTAGGTCAGGCCATCTTTGCCGATATTCGCCCCTCAGCAGCTATCATTGCCAAAATTGGGCTAGCCTTGTATCAGCAGCACCAATCCGTCCCTGCTGAGCTGGCGTTGCCAGTTTATTTAAGAAATAATGCTTGGAAAACCCTAGCCGAACAACAAAAGGCTTAAGTTGTCGGCTGATTACTCATATTGTGTTAAGTTTGACTCGCTACCCTTTACCTTGTTATAAGCGCAAAATTTTTAGCTTTGACTGTTAATCACTAACATTGTTGGATACGTTATGGATTTTATTTTGATTTTTAAAGCCATCATCATGGGCATGGTTGAGGGCATTACCGAATTTTTACCGATTTCAAGTACTGGGCATTTAATTCTTGCCGACTCTCTGTTAAATTTTTGGACCAAAGACAAAGCTGATTTATTTATCGTCGTCATTCAGCTGGGTGCGATTTCAGCGGTAATTTATTTGTACTGGGGGCGGCTATGGCGTGCCTTGATGGGACTTATTACGGGTAAAGACCCTGAGCGTAAAAACCCGCGTCAATTGGGTATCTCGCTGATTATTTCCACCATTCCGATTATGCTGATAGGTTTGATGTTTGATAAAGCGTTAAAAGCGGCGTTGTTTAACCCAACCGTGGTGGCGATCTCATTGATTGTCGGTGGTTTGATTATCTTTTGGGCAGAGCGCCAACAACACAAACATACGGTCAAATATGCCGAAGCGGAAGATATTGATATTAAAACGGCGATTATCATTGGTTTGATTCAATGTCTTGCCTTGATTCCTGGGACTTCTCGCTCAGGTTCTACCATTATTGGTTCCCTATTTTTGGGGGTATCGCGTAAGGCATCGGCGGAGTATTCTTTCTTTTTAGGGATTCCTGTATTAGTGGGTGCTGGGCTATTAGACCTGACCAAAAACCATCATATTTTGACCAGCGCTGAAGACTGGACCATCATGGCAGTGGGTGTGGTGGTCTCATTTATTTTTGCCATGATTTTCATCAAATGGTTGGTTAACTGGGTCAGTACCCGTGATTTTACCTTATTTGCTTGGTGGCGCATCGTGGTAGGCATACTGGTACTCATCGCTGGTATGCTGGGCTATATTTAACTCGCCATGCTATCTTATCAATCAATCCAACTGTATTATGTCGACACTTTGCCAAGCGAGCAGCGTTTGGCAAACGTTGAAACGATACTTACCCCTTTATCCGTCAATTTACAACCACAAAAGATTACTAGCAAAGTAACTCAAAAATGGCTGAAATCCGTCGATGATAACAGTGTGCTGATTGATGAGGTGGGCGATGTTTTTGTCATCGCAGCTGGCATGAAAGTTAGCCCAAATTGGCAAAGCCTACAACAGCGTGTGGTCAAAGCGGGCAAAAAAACTGAACTGCTACTCAAAGCCATGCAGCTACAAACTAACATGACTGTCATTGATGCCACCGCAGGGTTTGGGCAGGATAGCTTAATCTTGGCAAGTACCGGTGCCAGTGTGACTTTGCTTGAGCAGCAGCCACTCATGTTTTTGCTACTGCAACTGGAACAGCAAAAAATGGCGCAGCATCGCAACTGGCAAAAATTGATGGGTCGATTAACGATTTATCATGGCGATGCGATAGAGTTGCTGGCTAAACTGCCAAAAGTCGACCGTATCTATCTAGATCCGATGTTTCCCGCTGATAGCTACAAATCAGCGGTTAATAAACATATGCAGATGTTGCATACTGTGACGACCCCGCCGTCGATTGCGCAATCACAACAATTATTGTCGGCAGCGTTGGCGCGAATAACCCCACAGGGTATGGTGGTAGTCAAACGACCTAAATTAGCGCCTTTTCTTGCGGATCAATCGCCTAATCTAAGCCTATCAAATGATATCGTGCGTTTTGACAATTATTTGAACCGCATTTAGTTTGAATAGCGTCTAGTTGCCATGTTAAAAAAAAGCTGATGAGTATCAGCTTTTTTTGTGGGTTTAGTTGTTATTGACCAACCTTTTGGTTACCGACGGCAGGCACTGCATCATCGCTGGCTTTTGGTGCGTTGGGCGAAGCAGGTGCATTGTCAATGACGGTATCATTTTCCGTAATCTTATCCATGTCTGAATTATCCGCGCCGCCATCTTCTGCTGATTCTGCTTCGGTACTACTCGCTGGCATCGCATCAACAGGGGTCGCTGCCGTACCACTGGCACTGGTAGCGTCAGGACCGGCATCCACGGTGGCATTGGCTTCGGTCACAGCGGCGCTATTTTTTTCATCGGCAGGCGCAGCTGACATTGGTACGGCTTGTGATTCTGCCGCTGACGCTGCGGCGGCGTTGTCTGTGCTGTCTGTCTTTTTATCACAAGCTGTCAACGTAAGCGCCGATACTAAACTCAGCATGGTGATTTTTGCTAGTGTGTTTTGCATGGGTATTCCTCTACTATCAATAAATCGCTCAACCCGACAACGTACTTGATAGCCTATATAGTAAAAATTGTTCAATCAACAAGGTTGCTAATTCAAAGATGATAGAGATGTCACCTTAAGTTTTACCATGGCATTGCTTGTATTTTAAACCAGAACCACATGGACAAGGGGCATTTCGGCTAATCGCTAAGTTGGCATACGGATTGTCACCATTTTCAGCCATCTCTGGACTCGCGGTTGCTGCTGCTGAGCTGCTTAGACCAAATGAATACGTGGCTCGCGTGCGTTGCTGGCTGTTACGCGCAATCATGTCTTCATCGTCACTCAGCTCACCGGTCACGCCATTCATTTCTTGGTGCTCAAAATGCAGACGCATCATCTCGGCTTGTTCACGTTGCTGGCGCTCAAGCTCAGCGATTTCTTCTGGCGTTGGGATATGCACACGCGCTAAATCTTGCACGGTTTCAGACTTGATAGCACTGAGCATACTTTGGAACAATGAGAAAGATTCAGATTTATATTCTTGCTCAGGATTTTTTTGCGCATAGCCTCGCAGATGGATACCTTTACGCAGTTGATCCATTTGGTTTAGATGTTCTTTCCAATGCTTATCTAGGCTAGATAGCATAAAGTGACGCTCAAGCTGGGCGGCATTTTCCTCGCCCATTTGCTCACGGCGAGCGCGGTAGTTGAGTAACGCAGCCTCAATGATTTTTTGACGCAAACCTTCTTCATCCAAACGACGATCGGTATCTAGCCAGTCATTGATTGGCATATGAATACGAAACTCACTTTCAAGCTCGTCTTCAAGCCCATCAATGTCCCATTGGTCATCAATCGAACCGGGTGGCACGAACTGGTCAATCAAGGCATTGTACACATCGTAGTGCATCGCTTCGATACCTGCTTGTAGATTACTTTGGGCAAGCAGCTCATCGCGCTGCTTATAGATAACCTTACGTTGTTCGTTGGCAACGTCATCGTATTTGAGTAGGCTCTTACGGGCATCAAAGTCGCGGTTTTCCACTTTCCTTTGGGCGTTTTCAATCGAGCGTGATACCATTTTGTGCTCAATGGCTTCGTCTTCTTTTAACCCCATCGCGCGCATCATATTGACCACGCGATCGCCAGCGAAAATCCGCATCAAGTCATCTTCAAGCGACAAGAAAAAGCGTGATTCCCCCGGGTCACCTTGACGACCGGCACGACCGCGTAATTGGTTATCAATACGGCGCGATTCGTGACGCTCAGAACCGATGATATGTAAGCCACCCGCCTCTAGCACTTGTTGGTTTCGCACTTGCCATTCGGCATGGGCTTGCTGTTTCATTTCAGGCGTGACGTTGTCGATTTTGGCGAGCTCGGCTTGCCAGTTACCCCCCAAGATAATATCGGTACCGCGACCTGCCATGTTGGTGGCAATAGTGACCGCATTAGGCCTACCCGCTTGCGCGATAATATCGGCTTCACGCTCATGCTGTTTGGCATTGAGGACGTTATGCTGAATGCCTTCTTGCGTCAGTAACTCTGAAAGCACTTCACTGGCTTCAATGGTTGCCGTCCCCACCAAAATCGGCGCCTGTTTTTCTTGAATGCGTTTGATTTCGCGGATGATGCCTTGATATTTGCCCATTTTACTTAGAAAAATTTGGTCATCAAGGTCGATACGCTGAATCGGTTTGTGGGTTGGAATAATCACCACATCTAAATCGTAAGTTTGTTTAAATTCCGCAGCTTCGGTATCCGCTGTGCCCGTCATGCCTGAGAGTTTGTCATACAGACGGAAATAATTTTGGAATGTCGTGGTGGCAAGGGTTTGGTTTTCGGCTTGGATTTCGACCTGTTCTTTGGCTTCAACCGCTTGGTGCAACCCTTCTGACCAACGGCGACCGGGCATGGTACGCCCTGTGTTTTCATCGACAATAATGACTTCGCCTTCATGCACGATATAGTGAATGTTTTTAACAAATAAATGGTGCGCACGAATCGCAGCTTGAACGTGGGCTAGTAGTGGCAAGCGCGTTGGGCTATATAGACTCTCGTTTTCGCCAAGCTCGCCTTTTTCCACCAAGAATTTTTCGATTTTCTCGTAGCCTTTTTCGCTGATTTCGATTTGGCGATTTTTTTCATCAATCCAAAAATCCTGCTCACGGTTTTCGCGGTTGCCTTCTTCGGTTTCTGAGCGTTTGAGGCGCGGAATGATGGTGTCAATCAGCCTGTACATAGCCGATGAGTCTTCGGCTTGACCCGAGATAATCAGCGGCGTACGCGCTTCATCAATCAAAATCGAGTCAATCTCATCGATGATACAATAGTTGAGTCCGCGCTGTTTTTTCTCATCTAGGCGAAATACCATATTGTCACGCAGGTAGTCAAAGCCGTATTCATTGTTGGTACCGTAGGTAATATCCGCGGCATAGGCCTCAAATTTTTCCATCGGGTCTTGTTGTGAGTAAATCACGCCGACAGTCAAGCCCAAAAAGTCAAACAATGGGCGGTTTAGTTCGGCATCACGGCTTGCCAAGTAGTCATTGACGGTGACCACATGCACGCCTTTACCGCTAATCGCGTTCAGATATATCGCAAGCGTTGCCATCAAGGTTTTACCCTCACCCGTGCGCATCTCGGCGATTTTACCTTCGTGCAGGGTGATACCCCCGATGAGCTGTACATCGTAGTGACGCATGCCAAGGACACGGCTTGAGGCTTCACGGCAGACTGCAAAGGCTTCAGGTAAAATGGTATCTAGGCTAGTACCCTGCTCAAACTGGGTTTTAAATTCCGCAGTTTTCTGTTTTAATGCTTCGTCAGAGAGGGGCTGGATTTTGGGTTCTAAGGCGTTGATTTTGTCGACCAACTTACGCATTCGCTTAAGCTCACGGTCGTTTTTGGTGCCAATAACCTTGCCTATCATTTTGCCTAACATACGAGGATTTTCCTAAAGTGCTCAAATCAATAAGTGCAATGACTTTTAATACGATGATGGTTAATAAAGGTATTCAAAATAAATTTTGCTATTATATATGGGTTTGCTTTTTTTAGATACAAGGTTATGACAGCCTGTGAGTTTGAACCGCTCGCCTCTATTACCTTTATCTTTATGAATCCATCCCCATAATTGAACTTTATTTTCGAGATTGTCATTATTGAAATTTTCTTGAAAGATTTTAACCCCATCTTTGCCATTATGCTATCGAGTTTGCTATGACTGCCCCATTGACGCCACTACAACTGATTCATCAATTACCCAAAGCCGAACTACACGTGCATATCGAAGGCACGTTTGAGCCGGAGTTGATGTTTGCCATCGCTAAGCGCAACCAAATCGATATACCCTACCAAACCATTGAAGACGTCAAAAATGCCTACAATTTTCATAATTTACAATCGTTTTTGGATATTTACTATGCCGGCGCAAAGGTTTTGGTCAAACAGCAGGATTTTTATGATTTAGCGTGGGCGTATTTTGAAAAATGCCAGGCTGATAATGTGGTGCATACGGAGATTTTCTTTGACCCGCAGACCCATACTGAGCGGGGGGTGGATTTTGCCACCTGTTTTCAAGGGCTTTATCAAGCCAGCTTAGATGCCAAAGCAAAAATGGGTATCACCTCGCATTGGATTTTGTGTTTTTTGCGTCATTTGAGCGAAGACAGCGCGTTTGCCACCCTTGAGCAGGCCTTGCCATTTAAAGATAATATCATTGGCGTGGGGCTTGACTCTAGCGAAGTGGGCAATCCACCCGCCAAGTTTGAACGGGTATTTGCCAAAGCGCGAGCGCTTGGGTTTTTGACGGTTGCGCATGCGGGCGAAGAAGGCGATCCCGCGTACGTCTGGGAAGCATTAGATTTGTTAAAGGTCAATCGTATCGATCACGGTGTGCGCTCGGCAGAAGATGATAAACTCATGCAACGCTTGATAGCGGAGCAAATGCCGTTGACGGTGTGTCCGTTAAGTAACCTTAAACTAAAAGTGGTGCAAGACATGGGCGAGCACAATATCAAAACCATGCTGCACCAAGGCGTGTGCGTGACAGTGAACTCAGATGACCCGGCATATTTTGGTGGCTATATGAATGACAACTTTGTCGCCATTGAGCAAGCGCTAGCACTATCCAATGACGATATCAAACAATTGGCAATCAACAGCTTTAATGCGTCTTTTATAGGGGATGCTGAAAAACAGCATTGGATCTCAAAAATCGCATCGCTTTAAGCTTTTAAATAATATTTTAAATAAGCTGGAAGAAATAAGCTACAAGTAACGTGCATCCCAGCCTTAATCAACCTCACACACCCAACATGGTGCGACAAACGCACCTGTTGCTTAATTTCATAACGTTTAACTATTATGCCCCAGACCATGCCTCACAATCTTGACCATCACACCCCCATGATGCAGCAATATCTCACGCTTAAAGCGGATTATCCCCATGCTTTGGTGCTGTACCGGATGGGCGATTTCTATGAGCTGTTTTTCGATGATGCCAAGCTTGCTGCCGATATTTTGGGCATCACCTTGACCCGACGTGGCAAAGATAAACAGGGCAATACCATCCCGATGGCAGGCGTGCCGTTTCATTCGGCAGACGGCTATATTGCTCGGCTGATTAATGCCGGGCAAACTGTGGTGGTCTGTGAACAAGTCGAAGAAGAAAAGCCTGAAGACGAGCCTGAAGAAAACATTATAGCAACAGACACTGCAGCCAAAAGCACAGCAAAAAACACGGCAACAAAAACCAGCAAAACAAAAGCCAATGCCGCTAAGATTATGGAGCGTAAAGTCGTCCGTACCTTAACCGCAGGAACGCTGACCGATGATAACCTCATCACCCAAGGACAAACGCCAACGGTCGTCGCTATCAGCTTTGCCAAACAGCAAATGTCGGTGGGATTGGCGCAGCTGGATTTGGCACAAGGGCAAATCCGTGTCACTGAACTTAACTGCGACAGTCATGCCCAGCTACAAAGCGAGCTTGCTAACGCGCTCGCCCGCTTTGATCCCAGTGAAGTGCTGATAGATGAACAGCTGTCTGAGGCATGGCAACATTTTTTGCAGGATTGTCTGAGCGCAAATAGTCCAACCGCTAGCCTGCCGCCGATTTTGTCACAGCCGCACAGTTATTTTCTGCCCAATAATGCCCTTGAACATCTGACCCAGCATCTAAGTGTCACCACGCTGGCAGGATTTGGCATTGAGCAAAAACCGCTTGCCATCTCATCGGCGTCGGTTGTGCTGCATTACGGCAAACAGACACAGCAAGCTGATTTACGCCATATTCGCAGCCTGCAGCTCGAGCATAACGGCGATTTTTTGCAGCTTGATACCATCAGTCAGCAAAATTTGGAAATTTTTAAACCCGTGTTGGCATCGGGTATTTCGCTGTTATCGGTGATTGATCACTGCCAAACGCCGATGGGTAAACGCGCTTTAGTGCATCATTTGCACCGACCGCTACGCAATGTCACCCTGATTAATCGCAGGCTTGATGCGGTTGAACAACTGATGCAATTGCCGATAGAAGCGTTTGAATTGCTTAAACAAACCTTAAGCGAAATCAGCGATATCGAACGGATTGGGGGACGCATTGGCTTGGGTTCAGCAAAACCGACCGATTTGCTCAAATTGCGTCTGAGCTTGGCGCAAGCGTTAGCGTTGTCAAAGCAGTTGCAGCAACATTTTGATTTTACCAACATAACGACGCTAAGTGCCGAGACGCCTTTGCTTGCCATGCTTAGCAAACAGCTACCTGACTTAGCCTTAACTGATAGCTTTGCCAACATCCATGCCTTGCTAGACCAAGCGATTGTCGATGAGCCGCCCGCCCACATCCGTGATGGCGGCATGATAAAAAAGGGTTATGATCCACAGCTTGATGAATGGCAAAATCTGCATGGCAATATCGAGCAAACTTTGGAAACATTGGCGGCGCAAGAGCGGCAAAAAAACAACCTGCCCATGCTTAAAGTGGGCTTTAATAAAGTGAGCGGATTTTATTTTGAACTTAGCGCCCTACAAGCCAAGAACGCGCCTGAATATTTTACTCGCCGTCAAACGCTCAAAAATGCTGAACGCTTTATCACGCCAGCGCTCAAAACCATTGAAGAATCCTATTTATCGGCCCAAGGGCAAGCGTTGACCCTTGAGAAGCGTATCTATGAAAATCTGCTGGGTCAGCTCAAGTCACAGCTTGGCGATGTGCAGCGCCTTGCCAAAGCGATTGGGTATTTGGATGTACTTGCCAACTGGGTCAGCCTAACACGTTTGCAGAATCGCTCTCATCATGATAAAAACTGGTGCCGCCCGTTGTTTAATACCACGGATGATAGCGCAAGCCTCCATATCCAAGGCGGACGCCATATCGTGGTTGAAGCAGGTCAACAGCGCCAAGCTCACCATCAGACGTCATCACTTGACCCATTTGTCGCCAATGACTGTGTCATGGGAACAGCCACCCAACTTGAACGCTTAATGCTCATCACAGGGCCCAATATGGGCGGTAAATCGACCTACATGCGTCAAACCGCGCTCATCGTACTACTTGCTTGTTGTGGCGCGTATGTCCCTGCGCAGTCGGTGACGCTCGGTCGTATTGAGCGGATTTTTACCCGCATTGGCTCAGCGGATGACTTGGCAAGTGGTAAATCAACCTTTATGGTCGAGATGATTGAAACCGCCAATATCATGAACCAAGCCAATGCCAACTCGTTGGTACTCATGGATGAAGTCGGTCGTGGCACCAGTACCCAAGATGGTCTAGCGATTGCCCATGCGTGCGTGAATTATTTAGCAGAAAAAATCGGCTGTTTGACCCTCTTTGCCACCCATTATTTTGAGCTCACTGAACTGGCTGAGCGCCACCCCAAAATGTTTAATCAGCACCTTGTCACCCAAGAAATCAACGGACAGTTGCTACTATTGCATAAAATCGCAGCGGGGGCGACGCATCGCAGTTTTGGATTGCATGTCGCCAAAATGGCAGGTTTGCCGCAAGCCTTATTAGCCCAAGCACAACACTATTTGGATAACCAAAGCGAACAAAAAAGCTTGCCAAACAATCCTTTACCCTATCCACCAAAAGATGAGAAACAAATGGGTCTGGATTTGCAAAGTGCAGCGGCTGACTATCAAACGTTGAAAACTGATGAATATAAACTTAGCCAACAACTAAAAGCCCTAAACCCTGACGAGCTGACGCCGAAACAGGCATTAGAATTTATTTATTCATTAAAGGAATTGTTAAAAAAAGCGTAACGCGCTAAAATAATACGATTGTATTTTTTATGCTTTTAACATTTGTGCAACTAAAAAAAGGTAGCCACCGCCATGACTTTCGTCGTTACTGATAACTGTGTTCGTTGTAAATATACTGACTGCGTTGAAGTCTGTCCTGTGGACTGTTTCTATGAAGGTCCGAATTTTTTGGTCATCCATCCTGATGAATGTATTGACTGTGCGCTGTGTGAGCCAGAATGCCCTGCCAATGCGATTTTTTCTGAAGATGAAGTGCCAAAAGGTCAAGAAATATACATCGAACTGAATGCAGAACTCGCCGAAAAATGGCCAAACATCTCAGCCATGCATGACCCACTACCCGATGCCAAAGAATGGGATGGCGTACCCAATAAATTACAGTATATCGAAAGATAGCCTTTCTAACATACGTCATTTAGGTGATTTTTAGAAAGATGCTATAAACAACATGCTATAAAACAGCATATAGAACGAGGACGGCAATCAGTGAATATTGATTGCCGTTTTTATATTGTCATCTCTTATCTTATTATGCCAGCCTTGGTATTATGCCAACGT